>UMGV01007057.1_pt1 | contig 96427 bp, 63 predicted proteins | sample 1965361 | NCBI WGS metagenome assembly UMGV01 (sample SAMEA4836081, study PRJEB28245) | human gut metagenome | biome: gut microbiome; material: fecal sample | place: Denmark | collected 2008
GGCTTTAACTTCTCTAACTTCCCCATTTGCGAAAGTTGAGTCATCAGTTTTGTTTATTTTTGCAAAAATATAAAAAAAGTAGGAGTCAAACAAGATAAGCTTGCGATATTTTGTTTATTTTTGCATGAAAAATGTATACCTGAGCGTATAAGACCAGTTAAAAAACAAAACATCATCCTAAAAACAAATATATAACCTCATGCTGAAAAGCATCATAAAGATATTACAGATGAAAAAATTATTCGTATCACTCGCCTTCTTGTTCCCTACCTTGGGAATGATGGCACAAACTCAAGTGAAGGTAGCCCAGGGAATCCTCGAAGGAAAAGACCTATCGGGCATCAAAGTGTTTAAAGGTGTACCTTTTGCAGCCCCTCCTGTGGGTAACCTCAGATGGAAGGCACCACAGCCCGCAGCCCAGTGGGAAGGCGTGCGCGAAGCCAAGGAGTATGGCCCGAACCCGATGCAGGAACCTCTCTTCGGCGATATGAACTTCGGCACCAAGGTAAACAGTGAAGACTGTCTGTATCTCAACATCTGGACTCCAGCCAAGACCATGAAGGAGCAGTTGCCCGTACTCATCTATTTTAATGGAGGCGGACTGATGGCTGGTAGCGGTAGCGAAGCACGATATGCGGGCGACGCCATGGCACGAAAGGGCATCATCGCCATCACAGCCAACTATCGCGAGGGTATCTTTGGATTCTTTGCCCATCCACAACTCTCTAAAGAGACTGAATATAAAGGCTCTGGCAACTATGGATTCATGGACCAAGTGGCTGCCATACGATGGGTGAAAGACAATATCGAGGCGTTCGGAGGCGACCCCAACCGCATCACCATCGTGGGTGAATCGGCTGGCTCTATGTCTGTCAGTGCCTTGATGGCTTCGCCACTCTGCCAGGGACTCTTTGCACAAGCCATGGGTTCGAGTGGTTCGGTGATGGGATTCAGAAAGATAGCTACGTTAAAAGAGGCTGAGCAGATGGGTGTAAAAACAGCTCAGGATATCGCCCAAAAGATAGCTCAGAAGACGGGCAAGAAAGTAAGCAAAAACATAGGCAAGAAATATCTCAGCGAGCTTCGCGCCATCCCTGCCGAAGAGCTCTTGAAGCTGGCCTCTATCAAGTCGATTCCTACCTATCATATCGATGGATATTTCCTCACAGAGAACCCTATAGAGACTTTTGCTAAGGGCGCTCAAACGAAGGTGCCACTACTCGTAGGTGGCAACAATCAGGAAATGCTACCATGGGCTGTGCTTGCTGGCAAACAGCCCACCGTGGAAAACCTAAAAGCAGGCGCCAAGGCAACCTTTGGCGAAGAAAACATCGACGAGGTATTCGCACTCTATGGTATACAGAGCGACAAGGACGTATTGGAACAGCCTGGCGTGGATTTGGCTTCCGATCTCTTCCTCGATTTCTCTACCTGGAAATGGGGCAATATGCACAAGCTGACAGGCGGTCAACCCGTCTACCGCTATCGTTATTGCCATCCTCGACCAGCAATGGCTATCAAGGGTAAGGTGGCAGGTCTGGCAGGTGGCGTAGTAGACGCTGAGGAGGGTGCAACGCCAGCCCCACAAGACAAGGGTGCTGTCCACTCTGCCGACATCGAGTATGCCATGGGCACGCTGCCCACCAATCATGTATACGACTGGCAACCTGCAGACTATATGATTAGCGATATCTTCAGCCAGTATTACGTCAACTTCGTGAAGACGGGCAACCCCAATGGACTCGGTCTTCCTGAGTGGCCTGCCACCAACGGAAAGGCTGTCGCCCCTGTGCTCCAGATAGACGAGAACACAATAGTAAAGGCTGATGCTCAGATGGAAAAACGATATGAATTTATCGACAAACTGTTCTGGAAATAAAGGGCTACAAGCCACAAGACTATAAAAAAGCGATGGTAGCTAAATTATAGAGAAGCGATTGCTACTAAACAGAAGTTGTGGTAGTAGCAGTCGCTTTTATAAGATAACATGTCTACAAAAAAATATATAACTCAAAAGAGCAACGACAGAAAAACTAAAGAAGACGACTATGTTTCAGAAATTCATCATCAATGACGAAGGCGTGTTGAAGTTTGGACACGTCTATTTGCATCGCGAGATGCTGACAATAGGCGAACAATGTCCCTACGGAGGAGGCCTGTGGAAGATAGACGAAAGCCGAGGTGCCATCGTCCTCTTTGGCCGCAGTTTCGACTTCGGACCTCCCGACTTTGACTTCGTGAAACGGATAGACTGGACAGGCTTGGGAGGTACGTCTCGCCCACTACTCTATCTGCCCCACTGGCCATCCGAGGAGGAGGTCGTACCGATCGTTTTGTAACCTACAAGCCCCCAAGAAGGCATACCCCAAGATGCGAATCGCAAATCGATGGACAACAATATCCAAGAGGGAAAACTATCCGAAGAAGATTGAAGATTATGCTTTGATCGTGAAGGGGAAAAGGAGCGTAAATGACTAATATCGGATAGATTACTAAGCCCACTAAAAAAAGTAGGCACAACAAATAATAATTCTTAAATGATAGGAGGAAAACTTGTAAATAAGAAAAGAAAGATGTATTTTTGCTACATGGATAGGATTCACACGAACTAACGATAACGTGACCTATCATAGTAATGATTCTATAAACATGTAATCTCTATACATGACAACAGCTCGATGAATGATTGCCATCAATAGGGATTCTCTAAAAAGCAGTAAAGTATGAAAAAGAAATTGGTATTGACAGCAGCCGTTATTGCTGCTCTATCTGTTAGCTCTTGCAACAGCAAAAAAACAAACAGTCCTGAGACCGATAATGACAGCCTCAGCTATGTAGGAAATGATTCTCTCGAATCTAACGACTTTGTACTCGACTCCTTGGCAGGAACCTATGAGGGAACTCTCCCAGCTGCCGACTGCCCTGGCATCAAGACCGTACTGACACTCAACGCAGACAGCACCTATCAGTATGCAGCCGACTACATCGACCGCAAAGACGGACACGATGAGGCAAGTGGCATCTACAAAGTCCTCGCCCATGGTGTGATAGAAATCACACGCCCATCGAGTGGAGAAACATCTTACTATAAGGTAAGAGATGCTCATAGCCTCATCATGACCGACTCTATCGGCACCGAGCCAGAAGGCGCTATGGCCAAGCATTATGTGCTGACCAAGAAGTAAGTAAAAGCCAAACGTCAGGCTACACCCAACAGCTCTATCTCGAAAATAAGGGTAGAGCCTCCGGGGATGCCTGGCTGTGAAAACTTGCCATAGCCCATCTCTGCAGGTAGATAGATTTCCCATTTAGCACCTACCGTCATCTGCTGCATGGCAATGATCCAACCCTCTATCAAGTCGCTAAGGCGAAATGCTACAGGAGCTCCACCACGGCTGGAGTCAAACTTCTTGCCGTTGATGGTCCATCCCGTGTAGTGTGCCGTAACGATGCTTCTTCTGCTTGGCTTAGCACCATCAGGACGCCCTGCCTGCAACACCTTATAATAAATGCCACGTGGAAGGGCCTGTACGCCTTCCTCTTGAGCTTTTTCTTCGAGCCAACGCTTGTTGGCTTCTACATATTCTTTTTTTGCCATTTCTCTTGGGGATTGTGTTTCGTTGTTTTTTTAATGATGTTCGGGCACAATAGCAAGATACACCAAATCGTGGTCGGTCAGGTTCTCCATATAGTGAGCATGATTCATAGGACAATAATGCACCTGTCCTGTGCGCACCTCTTCCACCTGGTCATCATAGTGGAATGTAGCCGTACCGCTTACCACAAACACCACCTCGCAGTTGCCCTCGTGGGTATGCAACCCTGTGGTGGCTCCAGGACGCAGCGTGGAATACATTATCTTCACCTTGTCATCGACAAAGTTTCGAGTATCCAACTTACCTTTTCCTCCCTTGAAGCCCTCGAGATGAGCTTCAGCAATCTTTTCAAAATCTATTACCATAATCCTCTATTTTAAAAAAAAATGATTGTCACCCGATGCTCATAGATGATGAAGCAGGGGTTTCTAAGTTAAAAACCAGCATCCTACAACAGAATGCTGGCTATATATTTTGTGAAAAAAATCGACAAAACAACAGGCTTTACACCAAGGCATCAAGATGCTTTTTCAACTCCTTCAACTCGTCACGCACATTGATGAGCGTATCAAGAACCTCGGAAGACTTCTCTGCACCACTCCTGTTCTGCGACAGATACTTACGAGCTGCGGCAATCTTCAGACCCTTCACCTTGATGAGTGAATGGATGAGCTTTACTTGCTCTATGTCTTTCTCCGTGTACTGACGTACTTTGTTGGACGTAACCTTGGGTTTGAGGAAAGGAAACTCTTTCTCCCAATATCTGAGCGTCGACTCGTTAACCCCCACTTCCTCGGCTACTTCCTTGATAGAGTAGTACAATTTGACGTTTTTATCTGTTTTCAGAGCCATAATTTGCAACTTTTTATCAAACAATGATTAATTGATTTGCAAATTTAAGCAATTCTTCTTATCTTTGCAAAGAATTTTGAAAAAAAATAAAGATTAAAACAAAATAGATATGATGACAGCTAATGAAGTGCGCGAATCCTTCAAGAAATTCTTCGAGGGAAAAGGCCACAAAATTGTTCCATCAGCACCTATGGTCATCAAGGATGACCCTACGCTGATGTTTACAAACGCTGGTATGAACCAGTGGAAAGACATCATCCTCGGAACCAAAGACCCTGGCAAGGATGTACGTCGTGTTGATACTCAGAAATGTCTCCGTGTAAGCGGTAAGCACAACGACCTCGAAGAGGTGGGCCACGATACTTATCACCACACCATGTTCGAGATGCTCGGTAACTGGAGCTTTGGCGACTACTTCAAGGAAGGCGCCATCGATATGGCTTGGGAATACCTGACCGGAGTGTTGAAACTCAACCCTGCCGACCTCTATGTTACCGTATTCGAGGGTAGCAAGGAGGAAGGTCTGGAACGCGACAACGAGGCAGCAGGTTACTGGGCTAAGCACGTGCCAGCCGACCACATCATCAATGGCAACAAGCACGACAACTTCTGGGAGATGGGCGATACAGGTCCTTGCGGTCCTTGCTCAGAGATTCACGTGGATTCACGTACTCCAGAGGAGAAGGCTCAGGTGCCAGGCCGCGAATTGGTAAACAAGGATAATCCACAGGTCATCGAAATCTGGAACATCGTCTTCATGCAGTACAACCGCAAGGCTGACGGTTCTCTCGAACCACTCCCAATGCACGTTATCGATACAGGTATGGGCTTCGAGCGCTTGGTTCGCATGTTGCAGGACAAGCACTCTAACTATGATACAGATATCTTCCAGCCAATCATCAAGGAAATCGAGGCTATCTCTGGCAAGAAGTATGGCTTTACTACTCCTACAGGTGAGAATGGTGAGGGTAAGGATGAGCAGGAGAAGATCGACATCGCTATGCGTGTTTGCGCCGACCACCTCCGTGCCGTAGCCTTCTCTATCGCCGACGGCCAGTTGCCAAGCAACGCCAAGGCTGGTTACGTAATCCGCCGTATCTTGCGCCGTGCCGTACGTTACGCTTACACATTCCTCGGCCAGAAGCAGGCATTCATGTACAAGCTCGTCAATGTATTGGTAGAGCAGATGGGTGCAGCCTTCCCAGAGTTGCCAGCTCAGCAGGAGCTCATCACCCGCGTGATGAAAGAGGAAGAGGATTCATTCCTCCGCACCTTGGAGAAGGGTATCAACCTCCTCAATGGCGATATGGACGAGCTCAAGGCTCATGGTGAGACACAGCTCGACGGCGTGAGCGCATTCCGCCTCTTCGACACCTACGGTTTCCCTCTCGACCTGACAGAGCTTATCTGCCGTGAGAATGGTTACACCGTAGATGCTGCAGGCTTCGACGAGGAGATGAAGAAGCAGAAAGAGCGTGCCCGCAATGCTGCTGCCGTAGAGAACGGCGACTGGGAGGTCTTGCAAGAGGGCGACCAGAACTTCGTGGGTTACGACTATACAGAATATGAGTGCCACATCCTGCGCTACCGCAAGGTGACGCAGAAGAAAAATACCTTCTACGAGTTGGTACTCGACAACACTCCTTTCTACGGAGAGATGGGTGGACAGGTAGGCGACAAGGGTGTCATCGTGAGCGAGGACGAGACCATCGAAATTATCGACACCAAGCGCGAGAACAACCAGAGCATTCACATCGTAAAGGAGTTGCCAAAGGATGTAAATGCTGACTTCATGGCTTGCGTTGACATCGACAGCCGTGAGGGAAGTGCTGCCAACCATACAGCTACCCACTTGCTCGACTACTGCTTGAAGCAGGTTTTGGGCGACCACGTAGAGCAGAAGGGTTCTTATGTAGACAAGGATACTTTGCGTTTCGACTTCTCTCACTTCCAGAAGGTGACTGATGAAGAGCTTCGCCAGGTAGAGCGCAAAGTGAACGAGATGATTCGTGCCGACTATCCTCTCGACGAGCACCGCGATACTCCTATCGAGGAGGCTAAGGAACTGGGAGCCATCGCCCTCTTTGGCGAAAAGTATGGAGACAAGGTTCGTGTGGTTCGCTTCGGTCCATCTGCCGAGTTCTGTGGTGGTATTCATGCCAAGAGCACCGGCAAGATTGGTTTCTTTAAGATTATCTCTGAGAGCAGTGTAGCAGCAGGCATCCGCCGTATCGAGGCTTTGACAGGCAAAGCATGCGAGGAGGCCATCTACGGTTTGCAGGATACCATCGTAGCCTTGAAGGGCTTGTTCAACAATGCCAAGGATCTTGAGGGTGTCATCAGAAAGTACATCGACGAGCACGATGCCCTGAAGAAGGACGTTGAGAAGTTCCAGGCTCAGGCTGTGGAGCGCGCCAAGGATAAGCTCGTAGCCAACGCCAAGGAGGTGAACGGTGTGAAGGTTGTTACAGCCGTATTGCCAATGGAGCCAGCAGCTGCCAAGGATTTGGTATTCAAGGTTCGCGAGGCTTTGCCTGAGAACATGATCTGCGTAGTAGGTTCTTACTTCAACGACAAGCCTATGCTTAGCGTGATGTTCAGCGACGACATGGTGAAGGATCACGGCTTGAACGCTGGTAAGATGATTCGCGAAGCTGCCAAGTTGATTCAGGGTGGCGGTGGCGGTCAGCCTCACTATGCTCAGGCTGGCGGTAAGAACAAGGACGGCTTGAGTGCTGCAGTAGATAAGGTTGTAGAGTTGGCTCAGCTGTAATCAGCTTCCACAAAAGAATATATGATAGAGTTATCTTAACTCTTATATATAATAATAAGGTATAAAGGGTTGCAATCCATCTTTTCGAGGATTGCTACCCTTTTTCTGTAAAATACTGCGTATGATTTCACTATTTTTTATTGCTGTCTGGATTAATGTCATTTGTTTATTGAATGCAAAGATACTATTTTTATACGAAACCTGCGCATAATTTCTTTTTTCTTTGCGGATATGGCTATCATAGTAAACGAGTTAAATACCGTTAATATAATAAACTTTATCAGAATATCCAAGTCTAAGGAATGGTTTGGATTGAAACCATGACTCTCTTCGTGTTAAATCAATCCCTGTTTAGTATCATACTTTTTGTGTATATAATTAATTAAGAATCATAAAAGATAATCCGATGAAAAAAATGATGGGTAATTATTCAGGAAAACTACAACAACTGCTTTGTTTGCTGACATGTGTACTGATGATTGCGGCTGTCAGTATCCGAAGAGACGGCAAGGTGGCAGGACGCTATGTGAATCAGCAACAGACAGTAGCACCAAAGACAGAGCCAATGGCTGTGCTTGAAGATGGTTCTGTACGATTGAATACTACAGAACTTGGAAAAGACATTGTAGGCTACGGAGGCACCGTGCCATTGGAGATTACCTTGCAGGATGGCAGGGTAAAGAGTATCAGAGCACTTGCCAATTCAGAGACTCCCGATTTCTTTACTGAGGCTTCTGCCCTTCTTACTAAATGGAATGGCAAGACGATAGAAGACGCTCAGAAGATGAAGGTGGACGCCGTGTCTGGTGCGACATTCTCTTCAAAGGCAATCATCGGAAACGTGCAGCGAGGACTTCAGTATGCAGCCAAAAATCCTGTAAAGACTTCAGTATGGTCAGAGTTTGATTTCTCTGCCAAGGCTATAGCTGGACTGATTGTTGTGCTCATGGCAGCCATCGTACCGCTTTTCATTAAGAATAGACGATATAGGATAGGTCAGCAAATCCTTAATGTCATAGTGCTTGGATTCTGGTGCGGTTCTTTTCTGAACTATACATCAATCATCAGCTATATGTCGAATGGCATGAATGTAGTGGCATTGATAGTGCCGGTCATCATGCTTATCACGGCATTCGTATATCCACTCTTCGGCAAGAAATCATACTATTGTACGCATGTGTGTCCCTTCGGTTCGTTGCAGGAACTTGCAGGGAAATGCGTAGGATATAAAATCAGAATGAAACCAACGACAGCCAGACGACTGGATATGTTCCGCCAGATTCTCTGGGCCATACTCATGCTGTGCTTGTGGACGGGTATATGGTTCGACTGGATTGATTATGAACCCTTCTCTGCCTTTGTATTCCAATCAGCATCATGGATTGTCATTGCCATCGCCATAACCTTCGTGGCACTCTCTACGGTAATTATGCGACCATACTGTCGCTTTGTCTGTCCTACAGGTTCGCTCTTGAAATACAGTCAATCTTCTATTTTAAAGAAAAAGAAATAAAAACAAACCGGTCATTAGAATGCATGAGAAAATATGCATTCCGACGGCCGGTTTTTGCTATGTATGAACTTTCAAAAATCAAAATCATCATTTATAGGCATTGTTTGCTTTCAGAAAAGTCAGTACCTTTGCACCCGCAAACAAGACCGAGGTAGGAATGGCATATATTCCAGCCTCAGCCGGAAAGCATGGAATAAAAGCAACGGATAAGCGAGAAACAGTCATTGCCCATATCATTTTCCTTACATATTATATAATAAGGTGAAAATACCTTTTTATATCACTAGTGTCCCGTTTAAACGAGACGATATCTATTTAATTTATTTATATTCAATCAGTTATTCATCTAAAATCGTGTATTCGATTTGATTTTGTATCTTTGCACACAACTAAAAAGAAGCGTGCGATGAACAACGGAAAAACAATATTCTCTCAAATCATGTCAAATAGCCCAGAACGAGAATTCAAGGCTTGTGTTGACCGATACAAGGGCAATTACAGATCAAGGAACTTTACATGCAAGGATTAGTTTCTTGTGATGAGCTATGCTCAGCTAACTAATCGTGGTAGCCTGAGAGATATTGAAAATTGTCTAACGGCATTGTCAAATAGATTGTATCATTGCGGTATCAGCTATGCTGTTCCTCGTAACACACTTGCCAAAGCTAATGAGAAAAGAGACAGGAGAATCTATGCCGATTTCGCTCAAGTTCTTGTTAAGAAGGTTCGCCCTCTCTATGCAAAGGATGACTTTCGTCTTGATCTTGATAACATGGTTTATGCATTTGACAGCAGTACCATCAGCCTTTGTCTTAAACTTTGCCCTTGGGCTAAGTTTCACAAGCATAAAGGAGGTATCAAGATGCATACATTATTAGATTTGAGAGGTAACCTACCAGTATCTGTTTATCTAACCGAAGCATCAGTTCATGATGTAAAAGCATTGGACTATCTTTATATTGAATCATCTGCTATATACTTGATGGACAAGGGATATGTTGATTTCTATCGCTTGTTCCACCTCATTCATGAAAAGAATGCATTCTTCGTAACCCGAGCAAAGGACAATATGCGTTTTGATAGCAGTGAAGGAAAATATAAGCGCAAAGGCTGTGATGGAGAACATCATGACCCGCACAAGCATAAGAAAGTTCAAGCAGCAGCCAGTGGAGGATGCCAAGATAGAAGCCTTGCTCCGTGCCGGTATGGCTGCACCTACAGCGAACGATATGCAACCATGGCATTTTGTGGTTCTGAAGGACAAGCAGGATATCGAGAAATATGCCGAATCCAATAAGTATCATGCAGAAGATATCAAGAAGACACCGCTCTTCATCTTTGTCTGCGCTGATACCACCCGTATGGCTGAGGGACAGGGCAAGGAACTCTGGGTACAGGATTTGTCGGCAGTTTCCGAGAATATTCTCCTGGCAGCTCATGCCATGGGATTGGGAGCCTGTTGGACTACCATCTATCCTATCCAGAAGAAAGTGAATGGCATTTCCAGAACATTGAATTTGCCTGGCAATCTGATTCCATTAAATGGTATCATCATCGGTTATCCTGACGAGCCGGAGCAGCCAAAAGATAAGTGGGATACCAAGAAGATTACCTACGGAATACCGAAATAGGGAATACCTAAAAATGATGATTTTTGGAAGCGACTTTGTCTGTTACTGAATTATTTTGTAATTTTGCGCAATATTATCAAGGATATAAAAATACAGTTATGAAGAAAAGAACATTGATTTTAGCAGCAATATTAAGTATGGGAATGGTTGGCAGCATGATTGCAACAACCAGAAGCTCACACTCTGAGGTAATGACCAAGGAAGCTGACGGAACTTACATCATCAACACCACTACGCTGTGTAAAGACGTTAAAGGATTTCGTAGCAATACGCCCCTTTCTATCTATATCAAGAAAGGAAAAATTGTAGAAATCAAAGCACTTGCCAATCAGGAGACTCCCAAGTTCTTCAACAAGGTTAAACAGGGTCTGCTCAACAAATGGAACGGCATGAAAGTCAGTAAGGCGGCTACTGTCAAGGTAGATGGCGTTACGGGTGCCACCTTCTCCAGCAAAGCAGTAAAGGAAAATGTAAAGCGTGGCATTGATTATTACCAGAAGCATAAGTAGGGAAAGATTGACTATAAAATAATAAATCCCGGCAGGAGATAGCATGCAGCTATTCTCTTGCCGGGATTTTTAGCAATGTAGCTTAGCCCCTTGAAATTTCCATTTTCCAGGAGAGAAAGGGAAGTTATGAAGTGTTCACTCCCTCAACTACTATTACTTCTAAATCTGCTAAAGCAGAATCATCTAATATCTCCTCACAGGTCGATAAGTGATGGTGTAGATGTGATGAAAGTAAGGCTTCCAAGAATTATTATCGGCCTTGTCTTGTTCGTGAACGATACAGATGCCATAAAAGCGAGTGCCTGTATCACGATATTCCTTGAACTTATCGAGCAGCATACAGGGAGGCTCCGGAATCATAAAGTCTGTAATCCACAGCACATCAGCATTGACATAACGCAAACCGTCGTTATCGAGCAGAGCGAACATTTCTTCCATCATCTTGCGTGCATTCGTCCCCCCGCCAATAAAGGGAAGATGAGAAGCCCTTGACTGGCGTTGCGATTTCTCCATATCAGGCTCATCCGACTGCTGTGGAATCTGCAATCCCAACTTGCGCAAACGGTTGAGGCGACGTTTCTCCATCAAGTCGATGGCATGGATATTGACCGAGAAATCTATGAGATAACAGTCACGTTCCAGGTCCTCGGCAGTCTCTTCGAGCAGGGAGATAAGCGTGGATGAAATTCTCTCAGGCGTGCCATACATACTTGCCGAAGTGTCGAGGCATACAATCATAGGCCCCTTGCGCGAGGCGTGAGTGAAGCCCAACTTGCGCGAAGGCTTCGCCATCTCACTCTTATAGCGGAAGGTCTGCAACCTACGTGTGCGATACTTATAAATAAAAAGGCCCTCCATGTCTTCATCGCTGTATTGGGCAAGCTCGAGCGGAAGAAGCGAGTTGAGATCGTCGCCCACAGTGATGCCCTCTATGTCGCTACCTGCCGAGTGCTCCATCTTCATGTCTATGCCCGAAGCTATAGCGAGCCGTTCCTTACCATTGGCGTCTGCCACACGTCCCATCTTTGCCACTATCTCCTTGATTTCGGGATAGCGGTCTTGTATCTTCATCTGGTTCAGTCTGCGTTCAAACTCTGTCTCGGTCCATCCACCCGACATCAGTTCCCAAGCCTGTACAGCCCTACTCTCTGACACCCCTTTGGCCACGATGTTGCGGGTCACATGATCCATCATCCTGATGAGTCCGTTCTCAAAATGGCTCTGTCTGATGGCGATGAAGTCCTTCAGTTTGTCAAGCGTCTGTCTCTCGATACAGTCTTTCCAGTCTCTCACAAGGCGTTCCCAATTCTCGTTCTTCGATGCTCCCTCACCTCGAAAAAGAAGCACGAAGAAAGGCTTGTCAAAACCATCGGCACCATATTCCTGCTCCAACTGATTGAGCAAGGGATGCCACACCTGCTCATCCATACGCTTAAAGTTGGTCCACGACAACACATCTTCTGCACGATGAAAGGCAGTCCAGGCACGCTGCCGCTGAAAACGGATGTGATGCACACACTCCACCACAAACTTACCCACGCAGTCGTAGAACACCTTTGCCTTGATTTTGCTGTTCACCACCTGGCACACGAACTTCTGCACCTCCTCACCTGTGGCAATCGTTACCTTCAGGGTGAAGAGACGAACGAGATAATCTTTCAGTGGGTCTTCCCTCGTGCTCCAGGGCATCACCTGTGCTGGCAGTTCAGGCATTATCACCCTTCCTGTCTTACAGAAATCGTCCAGCATCTTCAGGTAATACTGGGCCTCGACAAAGTCCTTATTCGTTTGGTAGTTCATGTTTTATTTTATCCCTTCGCCATCAGATATTCGGCAAAGATTCTGGCAGCGCTCTCCACTTTGGCAGCGCAGGGGCGCGACTTGTAATATTCGGCAGTACGAGCAGAGGCGACATAGCTCGACTGAGCTTTCTCATGCCCTTTCAGTCCCAAGATCTCGGCACAGATGATGCTACCATTCTGCTCCTTCGACTTAGCCAACAGTTCCTGCACTACCTTGTAGCAAGCCGACTTTCCTTCACGATCGTCGCCCTCGGTCTGTCCACAGTCCAGCCCCACCAGCACGACAATGCCCGAAACAGCACCACACATCATACGCATTCTGCCTACGCCACCTCCGAAGCCAGCACCGATACGTTTTGCCATCGTTTCGTCAAGCCCATAGAGGTCGGCAAAAGCAGCCACCACCGACTGGCAGCAGCCATAGCCCTGCATGAAATTCTCCACTGCCTGCTGCACACGAGCCTCCAACTCGGGAGTCAATTTCTTCTGTTCATTCATAATAATTTAAATATTCAAGATGCTTTTTTTAATATACAATTACTCGTATGTACGGAAGTTATAGTACAATTCTTTAAGTTCGCTATTCATACAGTTTCATCGTGTCCTGACGAGTGAAGGCCAGTTCTCTGTAGAAGTCGCGAAGATAGGCAGAGATTTCGGTCTTGTCGTCGGAAGAGACGAAGAGGTTGTCACCTAATTGGCGCTCCAAAGAAGTCAAGGCATCCGAAAGATGCTCTATCTCTCCCTCATAATCCCTACCCTCATCAGGACTACGACGAATGCGATGATACTTGATGTCCTCGGCAAGGGCATTCTTCATCTCCACCAACTTGTCGGCATGAGATGCAAAGAGCGCACGGATCACGAGGGTACGGATGGCCTCTCTCTCCTCCGGCTCTTGCCATAGACAATGGTAGATGGGCAGAAGGTCGCAGACCGCCACTTCCTCCCTGTCCTGCATAAAGGCAGATGTGCGAAGCAGACGCATGATGTTCTTCCAGCGACGATCGCTCACATAGATATTTCTGCGCTCAGCAGCTTCATCCACATTCACAGTTCTCAATGATTTACGAACGACGGAAATGACATCGAGCACATCCTCCTTCACTCCTATCTTATTGATATTCTCCGACCATTCTGCATACTCCTCAGCAGTAATAACATTCGAATTGGCCTCACCTTCGGCAGCCGAACTCTGTTCTTCACTCTTCACCTCCGAAAGATTCTCCACCTCCAGCAGCATGCTGCGGAAGTTCTTTTCCTGTCGAATGGGGCGACTCTCTATGCGGATGACGAATCGGTCCCAGAGTGCCTCCAGTCCCTCACCCTTAGCAGGCAACTCGTTGCTGGCTGCCACGAGGAGTTTCAGCGGAAGGCGCATCTCCCGATTACCATTGCGAAAGATTTTCTCATTGATCACCGTGAGGAGCGTATTCTGTATGGCAGGTCCCGCCTTCCATATCTCGTCAAGGAATACGACATCGGCAGTAGGAAGATAGCCCTCCACTGCACGTTCATAAGTATCAGATGACTTTAACTTCTGAATACTCACAGGACCGAAAATTTCATCTGGCGTAGAGAAGCGAGACATCAGGTACTCAAAACTATGAGCATCTCTAAAGGCAGTCTTCAGCTGTCGCGCCACCATACTCTTGGCCACGCCCGGTGGACCTAAAAGAATAACGCTCTCGCCTGCCAGAGCGGCAAGGAGCGAGAGCGATATTTCTGTTTCTTTCTCATAAATGCCTCGGTTCATATCCCGAAGCAAGCGTTGAAATCTTTCAAGCATATATTTACTTTACATTTCCTACTTTGATCAGATACTCAGCGATCTGAACGGCATTGAGCGCAGCACCCTTGCGAATCTGGTCGCCAGTGAGCCACAAAGTGTTGCCGTTGTCATCGGCGAGATCCTTACGGATACGGCCTACATAGACATCATCCTTACCAGCACTCTCAAGAGGCATAGGGTAAACATAGTTTTGTGCATCGTCCTTTACGGTTACGCCAGGAGCAGCCTCCAAAGCCTTGCGGATATCCTCTACAGCCAATGGCTTCTCTGTCTCGAACCATACGCTCTCTGAGTGAGAACGAAGTGAGGAAACACGTACACAAGTGGCACTGGTGCGAACATCCGAGTGCATGATTTTACGAGTCTCGTTGTACATCTTCATCTCCTCCTTGGTATAGTCGTTAGGAGTCATCTTGTCTATCTGAGGAATGACATTATATGCCAACTGATGTGGGAACTTGTTGATATGGTCTGTCTTGCCAGTCTCGATGATGTCCTTGTACTGCTGCTCAAGCTCAGCCATGGCTGCAGCACCAGCACCCGAAGCACTCTGGTAAGAAGAAATATGAATCTTCTTGATGTGGCTCAGGTCGTCGATAGGCTTCAATACCACTACCATCATGATGGTGGTGCAGTTAGGATTGGCGATGATGTTGCGTGGACGGTTCAGAGCATCTTCGGCATTTACCTCAGGCACTACCAATGGCACATCATCGCACATACGGAATGCACTTGAGTTATCTATCATGACAGCACCATACTTAGTAATGGTCTCTGCAAATTCCTCAGAAGTACCACCACCAGCAGATGTGAAAGCAATATCGACATCTTTAAAGTCATCGTTATGCTGCAAAAGTTTGACTTCATAGTCCTTTCCCTTGAAGTTGTATTTTCGTCCAGCAGAACGCTCAGAACCAAACAACACCAAATCATCCATTGGGAAATTTCTCTCTGCAAGGATGCGCAAGAATTCCTGACCTACTGCGCCACTTGCACCAACAATTGCTACTTTCATAATCGAATCTTTTTTAAAGTTGTTTAAAGTGAATCTTTGGAAAAGAAAAGAATGCTCCTTTCCTGCATGATGATTTCTCATCTTGGGTTTACTAACGCTTATCCTCTCAAATCCGCTGCAAAGTTAAGACTTTTTCTACAATATCAAGCATAAAACTCCATAAATTATTGCTTTTTGTTGCATTTTTATTAATTTTGCTAACATTTCTGCATTATTTTGCATAAAAAATCATCCATTCATCCATCTCCGCTATTCATATTTACGATGAAACATCAGTAGGCAGAAGTTAAAGAAGTTAAAGGAGTTAAGACAATAGTCTTTTGCCGTAAGACGTAGGACATTTGTCCCTTAACTTCCCTCTAACTTCACTTAACTTCTCTCTAACTTCCCCACATACGAAAGTTGAGTAAAATGACAAAAAGCGCTACAAATAACTACGATAAGCAGGCAAAGACTTTGCTTATTCAAGATTTATTATTATTTTTGCACTCAAATGATAAGAAGAGTGATACAGCTCATGTTAAGAACCACTCTTTTTTTTTAAAAAACAGAATGCCTATGCTGAACATAGCCCAATATTTCCCCATTACCGACCCTACGCTGATTTTCTTCGTAGTGATGATCATCATTCTCTTTGCACCAATCATCATGGGCAAGCTCCGCATTCCGCATATCATCGGCATGGTGTTGGCAGGAGTTCTCATTGGAAAGTACGGACTCAACATCTTAGAACGCGACTCATCCTTCGAACTCTTTGGTAAGGTGGGACTATACTACATCATGTTTCTGGCAGCATTAGAGATGGACATGGAGGGCATGCGGAAGAACAAGTCACGACTGCTTACCTACGGCTTGCTGACGTGCTATGTGCCCTTTGCCATTACCTACTGGATGAGCGTTTCTCTCTTGGGCTACTCCACCAAGGCATCGCTATTGCTAAGTTGCATCATGGCCTCCAACACACTCATCGCCTACCCCATCGTGTCACGCTATGGTCTGCAGCAGAAGCCGAGTGTCACGCTGAGCGTGGGGTCCAGTATGCTCTCCCTGCTCATCGCCCTCATCATGTTGGCAGGCTTGGTGGCTTCGTTCACCGAGCACGATGGCGTACTCTTCTGGATATACTTTGCAGCTAAGTTTGCAGCCTATTGTGGCGTGATGATATTTCTCATTCCCCGCCTCACACGCTGGTTTCTGCGTCGATATAGCGATGCCGTGATGCAGTTTATCTTTGTCATGTCGATGCTCTTCATGAGTGCCGCCCTCTCGCAGACGGTAGGCATTGAGGGAGTCTTTGGTGCCTTCTTTGCGGGCCTTATATTAAATAGGTATATACCTCATGTGTCGCCACTGATGAACCGGCTCGAGTTTATCGGCAACGCCCTCTTCATTCCCTACTTCCTGATAGGAGTGGGCATGCTGATCAATGTGGGACTGCTCTTCCAGGGCGGACATATTCTCTGGGTGGTGCTGTGCATCGTGTTCTTTGGCACCCTGGGCAAGGCCATTGCTGCCTATGCTGCCTGCTTTGGCTTCCGCCTGCCCCTGTCTTCGGGTCACATGATGTTCGGTCTTACCTCAGCCCATGCTGCCGGCAGTATCGCCATGGTGATGGTGGGAATGAACATTCTTGTAGGCAAAAACACCTATCTTGTCGACGACGACATGCTCAACGGTGTGGTGATCATGATACTGTGCACCTGTATCATCTCCTCGCTGCTTACCGACTGGTCTTCGCGCATGATAGTACTAAGAGACAAGGAACTGCCGGAGGCTGAGGACGAGAAGAGCGCCAACGATGAGAAGATACTCATCCCCGTGCGCTATCCCGAATATGCCGACAACCTGATGAGCCTCGCCTTCTTGGTGAGAAACCAGAAGCTGAACCGCGGTTTGGTTTGTCTCAATGTGGTGTATGAGGACAAAGACATGCGCTACAACCAGGAGCAAGGCAAGCGACTGCTCGAACATTGCAGCCAGATAGCAGCAGCCACCGACGTACTCACGCAGACACAGGTACGCATCGCCGCCAACATCGCCAATAGCATCAAGCACGCCTTCAACGAGTTTCAGTGTTCAGAAATCATCATCGGCATGCACATGCACCCCGAGCGTTCACCCAAGTTCTGGGGCGAGTTCCACCAGAGTCTCTTCAATGGTCTGAGCCGCCAAATCATTATGGCACGCATCCGCCAGCCCCTCAACACCATCCGTCGCATACAGGTGGCAGTGCCCTCAAGGGCAGAGTTTGAGCCAGGTTTTTATCGCTGGGTAGAACGTCTGTCGCGCATGGCACGCAACCTCGATTGCCGCATCCAGTTTCATGGTCGCATGGAGGCACTCTCCCTCATCAACGAGTTTATCAAGAATCGTTACCCCAAGGTCCGTTCCGACTATACGCTCATGACCCACTGGAACGAGATGCCACAGATCGCTTCACAGATAGCTCCCGACCACATGTTTGTGGTGGTAACAGCCCGCAAAGGAACCGTCTCTCACAAGACAGCCCTTGAGCGCCTGCCCGAAGAGTTGACCCGTTTCTTCTCCGGCACCAATCTGATGATCATCTTCCCCGACCAACATGGCGATGCCTCTGGCGAGCATCTCACCTTTGCCGAGCCTCAGCATCAGGAGGAAGAGAGTGCCTACGAGATGATGAGCCGCTGGCTAAAACGGCATTTCAAGTTTTAGGGTTTTTCAAGAACCGGAAACACTATAATCAATTATCAACATACATTAATTTTTTAACAAGATGAAGAAAACATTCACCAAATCAGTCATCGCAGTCACAGTGGGTGCCTTGACTCTCAGTTCATGCATCGGCTCTTTCGGCCTTACCAACTCAGTTCTCAGCTGGAACAAGCGAGCTACAGACAACAAGTTTGTCAATGAGCTTATCTTTATCCTCATCTCTCCAGCCTATGCTGTATGTTCTGTAGCCGACCTCTTCGTACTCAACTCCATCGAGTTCTGGACAGGCGAGAAGGTGATCGGACAGGTGGGAACCACCAAGGACGTGATGGGCAAGGACGGTCGCATGTATGCTGTCAAGACTTTGAAGAATGGTTACGAGATAACCGACCCCGACGGCGAGAAGTCTTACTTCGTATTCAACAAGAAGAACAAGAGCTGGTCGTACAGCAAGGACGGCGACATTCGCGAGCTGTTCAGCTTCAATGAGGACGGCAGCATCCAGGCCTGTCTGCCAAGTGGCGCAAAGATGAATGTCACTGCCGACGAGAATGGTTTGTACCAGCTCCGCATGGCGATGAACGATGGCTTCTACTATGCTTTCAACAAGTAAGCCGTTCATCATTTTCTGAAATTCAGTTTACATCAACACATAGGGTGTCGCATTGCCTCATTCATGGGGAATGCGACACCCTATGCACGTTTTGTACTATACAGAAAGCCTCTTTTGTGCTATTCAAAGCCTTTTTAGTGTTATATACGTTTAGTGATTTTTTAGTAAATTTGCAACCGAAGCCACCAGTGTGTTTCAGCCTGATACTGACAGAGATTTTCCATCACAATATAAACCAATAAAAACCGAAACAATATGAAGAATTTTACATCAGTCCTTCGGTCGCATAGCGGTGCTGTGCAGGCACGAATCCCGTCACTTCGGTCTGTGACGAATCAGAAGTCTACTCCTCCTTTCTGCAAGGTTTGCAGATGGCTCATGGTGCTGCTTGTCTTGACGATAAGCATGCCTGTGTTACTAAAATAACGTGAGTTCGACGAATTAGAATAACGTTATTTAACGAAATTATAAACCAATTAGTTAAACTCTATTATGAAACAACCATCTACCAAAATTCTCCATTCACCCACCCCGTCTGGTTACAAACGAGTGAAGGCTTTTGCCATCCTCTGTGTACTTATGTTTATGGGATTAAGTGTTCATGCTACAGTAGTGCCCAACAAATATATAACCGTTAAATATCTTCGCTACGATGCGAGCGCCAAGACTTATTATTGGGAAGTGCATTACGCTACTTCAGGTAATGCAGATTTCCCTGAAGTACTTGAGTTTCCAACCAGACTTGTTTATGAAAACGATAAAAAGTCGTATGCAATAAGGGATGTGCGTATTACCCTTAAGGAAAAAACGAAAAAGGTGATTTTTCACTCAGGACTCACAGAGACGTTTGTTTCTTATGAAAGCAATTCGCCTATTGAAAGCATTGAGTATTTAGGTGCCAATACGATTGCATACATTTATCTGAAAAACTGCAAAACGATAAAAGAGGCAACATTGCCTAAGACGCTTTTGAGGGATGGCTTTATCAATTGCACCGCATTAGAAAAGGTAACCTTTTTAGAGGGGTGTGCCGAAATTCCATCTCTGTGGTTTGCAAGCTGTTCGGCATTGAAAACCATCGTTTGGCCTTCGACAATGAAGAAGATAGGTGATGCCGCTTTTGAGTATGCGGGCCTTGAAACATTAACCCTTCCTGAAGGGTTCAACTCGTTAGGAGAAAGGTGTTTTAAAAATAGCAAACTGGTAAACGTAGTGCTGCCAAACAGCCTCACAGAGATACCAAGGGAAGCTTTTTATAATTGTAGACGACTGCGGACAGTGCAAATGTCAGACAACGTCACCTCTATTGGTGTTAGTGCTTTTGACAATTGTGCCTATCTTACAACCATGAATATGCCGTTGTCTATTGAAACCATTGGCAATAGTGCCTTCAGCGGATGTGAAGCATGGAAATATGAGGGCGAGATGAAGACCCCCAACCTTAAGAGCATAGGTCATAGCGTCTTTTATAATTGTAGAAGCCTCGACTGCGACTACACTGTACCTCACCTCTGGGACATGTTGCCCAATTCTATCTTCCGAGTTTCTGGTTTTAAGTCGCTCACCCTTTCTGAGGGCATCACCAGCATTGAGCATAGTGCATTTTTGAACAGCAATACGCAAATATATAACCTGCCTAAATCGCTTAAGGAGATGGGTACCAGCGCGTTCCGCGAAGCTTATGTGAAAGAAGTAAACTTTGCTCCTGGCACCTCGCTTGAAAAGATTGACAAATATACGTTTGAGAAGTGTATCAAGCTGGAAGCAGTAAATAACCTTCCGAGCGACCTCAAGATGATAGAAGAGTATGCTTTTAATGGCTGCTACAACCTGAAGGCCCTCAGTCTTCCAGAGGGTCTCACCACCATTGGCATCAATGCGTTCTATGGTTGTAAGGCGATAGAGAGCATGAACCTCCCTAACTCACTCACCACCCTTGGTGACAAGGCGTTTTATGAGTGCAAAATGTGGAATGGTGAGATATCGCTACCGCTTATTACTGATGTACCGAATGGTGCGTTTTATTCTTGCCAAAAGTTGCGCAAGGTATCGTTTGGACCTCAGCTGAAGTCGATAGGCAGTTCGGCTTTGTGCAGATGTGAGGGAATTACCGAACTTAATCTGCCCAACGGTCTTGAAACAATAGAATCTGGCGCATTTTACGGTTGTAATAATCTGACCGAGGTGGTAATGCCAGAGAGTGTTACAAGCATTGGTTCAGAGGTGTTCGCATTCTGTTCTGCGCTAAAGAAGGTGACGTTGCCCAGCAGTCTGACAGATATACCCGACAAGTTGTTCTACGCTTGTGATGTGCTGAACGATATCGTTATTCCTACAAGCGTTAAGACAATGGGCAGAGGGGTGTTCTCAGGTTGTAAAGCGTTGGAGCGCATGACCATAGGCGATGGTGTGACCATTGGCAACAATCTGTTTTCTGACTGTGAATCGCTAAAGGAGGTTAAGTTGCCGGCGACGCTCACCACGATACCCGAATCTACCTTTAATAGATGTATATCGCTGAAAAAGGTGGAGTTTCCCACTGGGTTGATGTCGATTGAAAGATATGCCTTTGAAGGCTCTGGAATAGAAGAGGTGGTGGTGCCTGAAACCGTGACCAAGATAGCAGGCAGTTTTGCTAATTGCAAGAGCCTCAAACGCTTTGTATTCCCCAAGAATCTGGAGGCCATTGAAAACAGTATGTTTAGAAACTGCGAACTGTTGGCCGACATCACCTTGCCCACCAATGTGAAGACAATAGGCTCTTACGCCTTTGCGGGCACGCTCTTCGACAAGAGTGAGCTTCCCGCCACCGTAAACTCTCTTGGCTACAATGCTTTTGAAAACTGCAAACAACTAAAAGAGATGTTTATACCTGAGGGTGTGACCAGCATTCCCGAAGAGCTGTTCATGTCTTGTACAAGTTTGACACGCGTGGTGTTGCCTTCTACTGTCAATCAGTTTTATGGCGGAAACACGTTCAAAGATTGTCCGCTCACCGATATTGTGTGCCATGCGCCTACGGCTCCCGAAGCCGAAAATTATGTTTTTGATGCTAAACATTATAGCTCCACCCGACTGATTGTGCCCGAGGGTTCAAACTACAACGACAAGTACCCATGGAGCCGCTTCAACCAAAAGACGGAGGGCGAGGGATTCATCACGCTCAACAACCCTGTGTTCTCGAAAGAAAGTTGCACCTACACAGAACCCATCACGGTAACGATAACCAACCCCAACGCCTCTGGCACACTCTACTACAAGCTGGTGCCCGAAGGCACTGCAAAGGATGAAGTGGAATATGCTGTGTTCACTGAACCGCTGAAACTCAGCGAGCAGTCGGCAACAATATATGCCTACATCGTGGACGGCATAAACAGCAGCGAGTATGCGAGAATGACATACACCTATGAGCCTCCCGTTGTCAAGAAGGTGGTGCTCTACGTATGCGGCAGACTGGTAGACGAGAAGAATGCCTATGATATATTTGGCGACAAGACCGTGAGCTACGACCCGAAGAGCGAGGTGCTGACACTCACCTGGGCTAATATCGATGCCACCAAGTTCAAGGCATCCAATATCATCAGCGGAAGCGGCGGCGACCTGACGATCCGCGTTGTAGGCCATTGCACGCTGAAAGCTCCTGGCACTCCTATCATGTATGGTCATCAATTAGGCGTACCTGGAGGAAGCAACCTGACCATCGTGGGCGACGAGAACAGCATACTGACCGTCGAGACTACGAATGAGGATAAGGGTGGATACTCCTGCGGAATAGACATGTACTGCGGCAACCTGACCATCGACAACTGCACCGTGGTGGCATCAGGAGGTACTCACGGTTTATACACGAAGACAGGACCTGAGCACGGTCTTACCCTCAGAGGCAAGCATGCCCTGCTCAACCTCACCGGTACAGAATCTGCCATGGATCACGTTCAGAGGTTAGACCTCGACAAGATGCTGATGATTCTCGAGCCCGAGGGTGCTGAATTTTGGGATGGTTCCATCTGGTTAGGCAAGGAGAAGCAAACCCACGTAGTGATAGGAGCACCTCGTACTGACGACAATGTAGAGGTACCCGAGATAAGAGAAGACTATCAGACCAACTTCTCTTCCGACCTGGTAGACCAGAAGACAGGAGAGGCTCTGAACGTGGAAAATGTAGTAATCAACAATGTCTACTACAATCTGCCTGCAGCAAATAATGATGGATTTGACGCCAAGGAACAGTGTCTCATCCTCAACACCTCCATGGATTACTACACGATGAACAAACGTATTCCTGCCGATGCCACCGTAACAGCAGACTTCGGAAGCTGGTACAACGGACTGATTATCGTAGTAAACGGAAAGGGAACTATCGATATCGACTATCAGACAGAAGGCGGTTCGCAACTGGCCGTGAAGATAGGTGAAGAAGAGGCCAAGTACTATGCTTCCAACATGCAAGGCAAAGTGCAGGTTCCTTATGATGTGGCAACACCACAGTATGTGTACATCTACAACAGCCAGTACACGGGTGACGAGAAGAAGGCTCCTGCAAGGGCTCGCGCCATGGCAGGCAAGAGTTGGCTGAAAATTTATGGCATGAAGGTTACGCCACAAGATCCTACAGGCATCCACAACATCTTCGTTGACAGCGAAGGACGTCCTGTAGCGGTTTACGACATGAACGGCCGAAAGGTTAATAACCCTGGAAAGGGAGTGTATATTGTGAATGGGAAGAAGATCATGAATCGTCAGTAAAGTTCTTCTTCTGAATGTAGCAGCAGCGCCGAAATACGCTGCTGCTTTTTTATACAATCCTTGTCCCCCGATTTGTCACATCGGTATAAGTTCCAACTCTCAATACACAAATAAACGCATTAAACTTTCGCTGGTTCAGAAGTTAAAAACAAAAACACATAGATTTTTTTTGTATTGTCTCCAATTTAAACTATCTTTGCAGACAAGAATACCTATAAGATAATGAAAAGAATACTGCTAATCGTCCTGTTGCTTACTCTCCTATACCCCCAAGCTACAGACGCCCAAAAAACAAAGACAGATAGTCTTCTGCTCGTCATTGAACAGCACGATCGTACACGTCTCATCTCTGCTGCCAACCAACTCATGGCTTTTTACTATAAGGAGGAAACAAGTGATGAGCCTCTCCGTTTCAACCACCACACCCCATCCGACTCTATCCGTATGTACACTTGGTACTGGACTTCCGAGCACTACCTGACGCACCATAAATACCAACAAAGTATCTGCTATAGTTTGCTCGCCCTACCCCTATGCCGAAAGAGTAAAAACCAACAGCTCTTGAGCGACTGCCTGTCAGTAGCAGCCATCGCACACTTCCGATTAGGTGCCTACGAGGAAAGTATCAAATATGCTATACAGACTCTACAAATCGACCGACGCTCAGGCGACAAGTCACGTATCAGTTCTTCACTCAACACCATCGCAGGCATCTATCTTGCAGCTCGCCTACCCCAGAAAGCACAAAACTATATTACAGAGGCTCTGAAAATCAGTCGCGAGATAAAAGACACGGCTCGTATAGCCATTCAGAGCGGAATGGCTGCAGAGATATTGCATGCTATAGGCAACGAAGCTTCCAACAAAAAGGCACTCGAATATGCGAGAACTGCTTACGAGCTCGACATGCAGCGAGGACGACCCGACCGTGCTGCCATACGTCTGTCACAACTCTCGGATGCGCTCATCGCTTTAGGTCGCTACAACGAGGCTTGCATGGCTCTCCAGGTGGCTCTTTCCGAACTCGAAAAAGTAGGCAACCGCCAGTCGCTTGCTATCTGCCATAAACAGCTCGGTCTTATAGCCCGACTCACTGGTAAGCCGAAAGAGGCAAAATGGCAATACGAAAAAGCCATAGACCTCTTTACCGCCATCGGCGACATACGTGGAGAGAGCAAAGCTCAGTACGAACTCTACTTGCTACTCAAGGAGCAGCACCCACAACAGGCTGCTATCCACCTACAACGTTACTCGACACTGAAAGACTCACTCTACACACATGAAACAGCCAACCGACTGGCAGCTAACGATGCTGAGTATCGAGCACAACAACTATTGGCAGAAAGTGCCAAAGAAAGATCCCAACATCTCATCCATGTAATAGTCTTCACCCTGTTCATGGTGATACTAATCACTACGACAACCATCGTGCTACAGAGAAAAAGAAAACATAAAGGAGAAGACTACGTAGCCATCACCCATCATCAAGAACAAACAGTTGATGGTGAGACTCAAGAGGCTGACGAGAAGTTTGTACAAACTCTTCGCTATGAAATAGAACAACGACTATCAGAGGGAATGATAAACCTTGAAGAACTGGCTTCTGCCATGTATATGTCACGTGGTCAACTCAACCGCCGTGTGAAAGCACTAACAGGTCTCACTACCTCCAACTACATTCTCTGTCTTCGCCTCGACATGGCTTGCGCACTTCTGTCACGTTTTCCCGAGAAACCTATCAACGAAGTGGCTCAAGAATGTGGCTTCGATAATTTCTCTTATTTCAATCGTCTCTTCAAACGAGAGAAGGGTGTTACACCCTCTGAGTATAGAGCTCAATGCTGAATGCTTACTCTATAATCTTTCTCGTGTAGGGAAGTTAAAGATGTTGGAAAAAGTAAAGCCAAATGTTTTATTGCTGATTTTTAGCAATAAAACATTTGGCTTTAACTTCATTATGCCCACAGGGGGGGAACGATAACTTCTTTTATCAAATCTTCAATAAGTTGACTCTCAGTTCGACTTGTTTCTTTCCACTCTTCACCTTCAGTTCTACCTTGCCAGCCTCTCGACGAGCACGCAAATAGATACAGGCGGCACCCTCGTAAAGACTTCGTGAGGCATGGGCTGCCAGCTGCTTGTCGCCTACAGGCAACTCTGCCGAAGCCATATCGCCATTGCCTACTGCCACGATGTCAGCCTCGCCCTTCACCTCTATCTGTAGTAAGTCATGAGCACTCAGCACGCGACGTCCCTTGCGGTCAACAGCAGTCACCCTCACCAGCATTAAGTCCTTGCCGTCGGCATGCCAGTCGGCAGTTTCGGGCTTCAACTTCAGCGCCACAGCCTCGCCCGTAGTGGTAAGTTCATGGCGCGCCACTATCCTGCCGTTCTTTCTCGCCACAGCCACTAATGAGCCTCGCTCGTAAGGCACAGCATCCCAGCGTATGCGATTGCGCAGCTTGGGGTCAGCGTAATTCTTCCTCACTCCCAAACTCCTGCCGTTGAGCAGCAGTTCCACCTCGTCGACATTCGTGTAGGTATAGAGCGAAAGGGTGTCACCCTGACTTCGGTTCCAGTTTTCAGACAACCGTTGGGTTGCCACATTGATGCCATTCCACTGCGTATCGGCTCCTGCCTTCTCGATGATGGCGATATGTACGAGTGGCTCGTCAGAGAACATACTCTTCACGAAGTAGGCATCGGGCTTGGGGAGCATGGTCTGGTCGAATACGCCTTTGTTCCACCCCTTCAGTGGCCATCCCAAACTCTCGCCTAAGTAGTCGACAGCACCCCAGTAAGCCAGTCCCATCACCTTGTCGAGATTCATCTCAAAGAAGTTGGGACCCATGGCTTCTGTGCTCGCCTCGCTCTGATAGAATATCTTTTCGGGATAGCGCTTCATGTCGGCGGGGAAGTACATATAACGGTAATTATACGAGTTGACCTCTGTGGCTACAGCCAGGTCGGCAGGCAACGAGTCGGTATCGATATTGCGATAACGCGGATGCATCGCCACCGTGGTGAGACGGGTGTTGTCATAGCGATGCAGCAGTTGACGCATCAGTCTGTAGAGGGTTACTCCCCAGTCGTTGAAAGGCATGTTGGCATGATGCTGCAACTCATTACCCAAACTCCAAAGTATGACGGAAGGATGATTGCGGTCGCGCTTCACCCATTCGGGTATGTTTTTCTGCCAAAGGCTCAGGAAGTCTCCTCTACCTCCTGTAAACTGTGCGTTCCATTTATCATACAGCTCGTCGACCACCAAGATGCCATATTGGTCGCACAGGCGCAACAGGTCCTCGCTGTAAGGATTATGAGATGTACGAATATGGTTGAAGCCAAAGCGCTTCATGGTGAGTATCTGTTGCTCTATGGCACGAGGATAGGCTGCTGCGCCAAGGGCTCCCAAGGTGTGATGGTTGGCATAACCCTTGAGCAGCACTTTCTTTCCGTTGAGCAGGAGTCCGTGCTGGGGCGACAGTTCTATGGTACGCATACCGAAGTGCTCGCGTGTTTTGTCTGCCACTCTTCCTTCCTTGTCGTAGAGCGTCACCTCGGCAGTATAGAGATAAGGACGGCCGCACGACCATAGTTGGACACCCTCCAGCGTGATGGCTGGCAGTTCATACTCGCGGTCGCGCCACTTGGCATTGAAAGGCATGTCGGTTTTCTGCTGCGCCACTACTCTGCCTGTCATGTCGAGGATTTTCACCTCTATGGGCATCGCGCCTAAATTCTCTCCCTTCTGTTTCTTCTGTCGGTTCACGATCTCTGCCCTGATGTTCACCTCGCGGTTGTTGCGAGTGGTGATATAGAGTGGATGGCGAGGAAAATAGAGTTGGTCGTTGGTGATGATAAGACGAACATCACGGAAGAGTCCGCCACCCGTATACCATCGCGAGTTATTGGCAGCACGCGTATCTGTCCTCACTGCTATCTCGTTTTTCTCGCCGTAACAGAGCAACCGGCTCACGTCGGTATCAAACCCTAAATAGCCATAGTCAGTAGCTCCAACATGTTGTCCATTCACGTAGACGTCGCCCACAAGCATCATGCCTCCGAAATCGAGCATCACACGTCTTCCCTTCCACTCCTTCAGGGGTGTCAGTTCGTATCGATACCAGCCTATGCCCATCTCCTTGAATCCTCTTGCGCTGAGACGGCTTTTCACATTATTGGCAGCATCCTGGCTGTTGGCACGTTCGTCTGCGCCAGGCGCCACCCAGGGCTGATAGAGCTGGAAGTCGTGAGGCAGGTTGACGATCTCGCATCCCTGCATAGCTTCATCCAAGAGATGGGAATTCAGAATATTGTCAGATGGTAGGCTGATACCTTTTATATCGCCGCGATGGAACTGCCATCCCCAGTTGATATCTATCGTATCTCGCACAGAAGCCTGTGCTGCCGTACTGCTCATCATAGCCCAGCCTGCCATGAGCAGCATAAGCCTAAAGTTCTTGTTGGTTTTCATCCTTGTAGTCGATTAGTTTTTTTATAATAGCACACAAATATACTAAATTACTATCATATAATTCAACTTTCGCATACGGGGAGTGAAGAGATGTTGGGGAAATTAAGAAAAGTTGGGGGAAATTAAGAGAAGTTAGAGGGAAGTTAAGGGACAAATGCTTCAGTTGCTTATGAGCAAGACCATGCAGTAGGATAAACAAGCAAGGATGCACTGGGAGGGCAGGCATCTTGCCTGCCCAATAAGCTGCTAATAAACAACGTTGTGATTTTGGGCGGGCAAGATGCCACGCCCTCCCAGTGCAAGCCAGCCCAATAATTAGCGAACGAGCAAAGTAATATGCAATGCCCCAGTGCAAGTCCACCGACATAAGCAATAAGGCTATTGTCCCTTAACTTCCCTATGGTCGCTGAGGGGTTGAGTGGGATATTTACTTTGGGTTGTTCGTAATATTCTGAATAGAAAGTACAGGACGAACCAAGTGATATTCTGTGTTTGGGTCATGACGTTTAGATATGCCAAAACCCCATGTCATGTTATCTTTTCTCCAGATAATAAATTTACAGCCATACCCTCCATCGTTTGTAGATGTCCAAAAATCAAATTGATTATAACCATTTACTACCTTTTTGTAAAGAGTCAGCGTGTTTTTAGTATAGCCAGGCTGCACGCCTGTAAACACAACCGTTTCTTCCGTGCCGTCAGGAGCGGTGGTGATGGTGAAGGCAGGAGAACCAGCTTTGGCTTGGCCTGTAATCCAATCAAACAAAAGACCTCCATCTTCTTCTACTTCCTCTGCTGTAGGCGTGCGCCAGTTCGCTCCCCATACATAATCACTTCCAGTCTTTGCAGCTTCTGTCCATGTCATTTCCTTTGTTACATTCTCTGTGGCGAATCTTGGACCTCCAGCCCACAACTGTACCCATTTAATAGGGGTTTCCACGCCCTTGATAAGAGCATTGGTTGTACCCTTGGTAGGACCCGAGGTGATGGTGTAGTACGTGCCTGCTTTAAGACCAGTGTCCTTGGTCGTATTGAGGAGCAAGTCACCATTATATATGGCTATTTTCACGTCAGCAGGTACTACTACATAGTTGATATCGCCTGCCTTTACTTCGCCTGCTGCTTTATGGAGCAGGGTAGTCTTAGTATCGCTTGTGCTGACAGTGAAGTCGGCAGCATTTTTTGTGGCAGTTAGTTCTTTCACCCACTTGTCGTCAGCAGTAGTCTTCACGTGAATGTCTAATATGCCATTTTTGTCTACTGCCACTACGCGCAGTACAGCCACCTTGTGCTTCAGAGTGATAGAAAGACCTTTTTCGCCCGTTGTAGCCTCGGCGGTTCCTCCTGCTACAGCAAACTTGTTTGCCACGTCAGCAAATGTGCCTGTCTGGTTTGTCTGGTCCACTTTATCACCTGGGAAGTAAGCATACCAGTCGGCATCCTTAGTGGTAGCCGTGGCATCAGCACAGGTAAACTGGTTGCCATTATTTGTGAAAGTATAGTAAGATGTTATTTCGCTGTTGCTTACACTCACCTGATCGTTCTCGGCAAATGCAAACTTCCATATGCCGCTTTCATCTGTCATAGTGGCACGCGAGCTTAGATTTTCAACAGAAGCATTGAGGGTCATTCCTCTCTTTGGCTGTGTATCGCCATTGTCGTCGTTGCTACAGGCTGCGAGAACTACAGCAGCCAACATCAATACTGAATACAAAAACTTTCTCATGTTCTAATCCGTTTTCAATTTGTGTTCTTGTGGTTAATTTCTAATTGTTCTCATGCCTATTCCTCCCAAACGTCGTCGCCATCTCCACTTATTACATCTCCCGGGCCTTGAAAACCAGGGGATGGTTTAGTGGGAGTGCCAGGACTGTCAGCAAGAATGGTCAATGCTTCTATAGCATATAAGCTAACAAGGGGCTTCATGTAAGTTTTTTTCTGCATAATGTCTCTTAAAATATTAAAGTGAATACACATTTTTTTTTTGCGGGTGCAAAGATAGTAAAAAAAATGTAATTTATACAAATCTATGTATTACATTTTTGTTACAATCACAAAAATAAAGAAATTTTAGTTTTTATCTAACTCAACTTGCGCAACTTGAATAAAAAGCATTTATTGCTTTTTTTTCATCTTTTCCTTTATTCCTTTTTGAGGTTTATACAAAATTGCGTATTTTTGCAAATGAATTTAGAACTTTCGCATATCAGGAAGTTTAAGGAGTTAAAACGCAAGTCTTGCTGCTTAAAAAACTACGCCAAAAAGACTATTGTCTTAACTCCTCAGCGACCGTAGGGAGCGATAACTTCTTTAACTTCTGAACTTGCGAAACTTGAATTCATGTTACCAACAAAGGGTTACAAATATCCAAAACTGTAAAAGGAGCTGTGACTGTCTTTTGTGGAAAATCTGAAATTTCAGAACTTAAATGGAATAATATCAAACAACAATGATAGACATCAAAGGAATAACCAAGAGCTTCGGCTCGCTGCAGGTGCTTAAAGGTATCGACCTGCATATCAATAAAGGTGAGGTGGTAAGCATCGTAGGTCCCAGTGGCGCAGGCAAGACCACCCTACTACAGATTATTGGCACACTGGACCGCCCTGATGAGGGAAGCGTTGTGGTAGACGGTATTGACGTGAGCAAACTGTCACAGCGAAAGTTGAGCGACTTCCGTAACCAGCACATCGGTTTCGTATTCCAGTTTCATCAGTTACTGCCTGAGTTTACCGCGCTCGAAAACATCATGATTCCTGCCTTCATAGCAGGCAAGAGCCGCAAGGAAGCCAAGGCAAGGGCTGAAGAACTGCTCGACTTTATGGGCTTAAGCGAAAGGGCTCATCACAAACCTACTGAGCTGTCGGGTGGTGAGAAGCAACGCGTGGCTGTGGCACGCGCCCTGGTAAACCATCCTGCTGTAATCCTTGCCGATGAGCCTTCGGGCAGCCTCGACTCACACAACAAGGCTGAACTGCATCAGCTCTTCTTCGATCTGCGCGACAAGTTCGGACAAACCTTTGTCATTGTCACACACGACGAGGGGCTTGCCTCTATCACCGACCGAACCATACACCTGAAAGACGGTATGGTAGAAAAGAACGAAGACATGAAGAGTGAAGAATAAAAACAAAGAACACATATATATGAGCAACAAGATAAAATTAGGCGACTATAACAACCTGAGAGTAGTGAAAAGAGTAGACTTCGGCATTTACCTTGACGGAGGTGACGAAGGGGAAATCCTTCTTCCTACCCGTTACGTTCCCGAAGAGGTAAGCATCGGCGACGAACTGGAAGTATTTATCTACCTCGACCAAGACGAACGACTCATCGCTACCACAGAGAAGCCTCTTGCCAAAGTGGGCGACTTCGCCTACCTTGAAGTGAAATGGGTGAACGAATATGGGGCTTTCTTGGGATGGGGACTGATGAAAGACCTCTTCTGTCCCTTCCGTGAACAGAAAAAGCGCATGGTGTTGGGACAGTCGTACATCGTCCACATACATATTGACGAGGAAAGCTATCGCATCGTGGCTTCTGCCAAGGTGGAGCGATACCTGTCGGAGGAACATCCGCACTATAGGCATGGCGACGAGGTGGACTTGCTCATTTGGCAGAAGACTGACCTCGGCTTCAAGGTCATCATCGACAACCTGTACCCTGGACTGCTCTATCAGGACCAGATTTTCCAGTACATTCATACGGGCGACAGAATGAAAGGCTATATCGGAAGAGTGCGCCCCGACGGAAAGATTGATGTGAGCCTACAGAAAACAGGACAACAGCAAACTGCCGACTTTGCCGAAACGCTCTATCAGTATCTGCTCGATAACGATGGCACATGTGACTTAGGCGACAAGAGCGAGGCTGACGATATCTACGAACGATTCCATGTCAGCAAAAAGGTATTCAAACGTGCCATTGGCGACCTCTACAAGAAACGACTCATCACCGTCAGCCCCATGAGCATCAGACTTTTAAAGGTAAAAAGGTAAAAAAGTAAAAGGGTAAAAAGGTAAAAGGGTAAAAAGGTAAAAACGCCCTAAAAAAAGAACCCACTTGTTTTGGATTTCCAAAGCAAGTGGGTTGACTTTTTAAAGAACTATCTATGCTATTCTGCTTTCTTCAATGCCCTCATGGCATTGAGGACTGCAAGAACCGTGACGCCTACATCGGCGAAGACTGCCATCCACATGGTGCCTAAGCCTATGGTGGCAAGCAGCAAGACTGCCACCTTCACCCCAATGGCAAAGGCTACATTCTGATGGGCTATGCGGATGGTGCGACGGGCTATACGAACAGCAAGGGGGACTTTTCGTGGGTCATCGTCCATCAACACCACATCGGCTGCCTCGATGGCTGCATCACATCCCAAAGCGCCCATGGCGATTCCTACATCTGCCCGCTTCAATACGGGCGCATCGTTGATGCCATCGCCTACATAGGCTAATGTTCTCCCCGCGGGTTTCTGACGCAACAGTTGTTCTACGTGAGCCAACTTATCGGCAGGCAGCAGCTCGGCTTGATATTCATCGAGACCCAACTGACGGGCTATGCGATCGCCCACCTCCTGACGGTCGCCTGTAAGCATCACTGTCTTGACGACACCCTCACGACGCAACTGGGCTATGGCCTCGGCACTGCTCTCTTTTACACGGTCGCCTACCACTACTGGCGCACCCTCATCGGCTTGTACCAATACCTCGCCATGGGTCAGCGTGCCAGTCTTATCGAACACCACTACGCCCACCCGAGCAAGGGCGTCCATATAACTGCTTCCCTTGATGAGAATGCCTGCGCGAGAGGCTCCGCCAATGCCTCCGAAGAAAGTGAGCGGCACACTGATAACCAAGGCACAAGGACAAGACACCACAAGGAAGATGAGCGCACGGTTGAGCCAGAGTGGTAACAGGTGCATAAAACCGCCCTCGCCAAAGACCTCTACACCTAATCCCAAAGCGCCCAAGAGAGGCGGCACAATGGTTAAGACCAAGGCCGACAGCACTACTACTGGGGTATAGATGCGAGCAAAGCGGGTGATGAAAGACTCGCTGCGCGACTTGCTGGCATCGGCACCCTCTACCAAGGCGATGATGCGTGAGGCGGTGCTCTCGCCAAAGGTCTTGGTGGTCTGCAAACGCAGTTCGCCCTTCACATTGATGCTGCCCGAATATACCTCATCGCCTGCTTTTACCTCACGGGGTACACTCTCGCCCGTAAGGGCAGAAGTGTCAAGAAGCGCAGTGCCACTGACGACCTTACCGTCAAGGGGTACTTTCTCGCCTCGGCTTATCAGAACCGTCTCGCCTATTGGTACGGTCTCGGGGGAAACCGTCTGCACCTCGTCTCCATGACAGACGTGAGCCACATCGGGACGGATGACCATGAGATGCGAGATGCTGTCGTGACTCTTCCCCTCGGCATAGCCTTCGAAAAGTTCGCCCACCTGGAAGAAAAGCATGACGAAGACTGCCTCAGCAAACTCTGGTTCCTCGCCAGGGAAGAAACCGATACACAAGGCGCCTATAGTGGCTATGGTCATCAGGAAATGCTCATTGAAAACTTGTCCATGGGCTATGCCCTCGGCTGCCTCGCCCAAGGTGTCATGACCTATCAGCAGATAGGGAACGAGATAAATCAAGAGCTGTTGCCAGATGGGGAGCGCGCATGTCTTCTCGACGAAGTAAGCTCCTATAAGCAATAATACAGTGACCGAGATGAGCAGAAGGCGCTTGCCAAGACTTCCATGCTCGTCATGATGCTCGTGATGATGCTCACAGCCACACCCGTGAGAACCCTGAGCACAACCACATTCGTGATGATGATGATTTGATTCCATATTGATAAGATACTTTAGTGATATTACTCTTCTTTTCGTTTTCGGATGCAAAAATACAAAAAGGCTTCTGCAACCTGGTTGCAAAAGCCTATTCTATGTAAAATATCTTCTATTAAACTTGCGAAAGTTGATCCTTATATATATATAATAAGGTGTCAGTCTATCTTTCGAGCATCAATACCACTGCACGGCGTTGGAATAACCGCTTCGCTTATCGTACTTCAAAGCATCTGTAAGCGTAGAAGCGTTGCAACGGAACGTGAAGTTATAGCTGGTATAAGGAGCCAGCACCACCGAACAACTCATATTGAAACAGTGGAGGTCGCGCTGCAGAGAAGCTGTTGTCATACTCATGGCCTTGTTCTCGAAGTCGTAGCCTGACGAGAAACTGATGTTCCAGCCATCGCTGATGCGCACGTTGCCACTGAAGTTAAGCGTCTGGGTAAACTTGTATGGATAGCGCATGGTGCTCTCATTGAACTTTTCGCGGCGAGTATCCTCACGCATGGTGATGCCGTAACCCACAGAGAGCGACCAAGGCATATTGAAAGCCATGTAACCGTCGTCGTCGGTTTTGGCCTTACCTCCCTTCTTCTTGGCTCCATGCTTTCCTGCCTCCATATCGTCATCGATGTTGGTTTCGATGTTGGTGTCTACACCCTCATCGTCATCCCTGTTGCGAGAGTTATCGCTGTCGCTGTCATCTCCGCCACCGAAGAGTTTCTTCAACTTTTCTGGAGTGAGAGTAAATGAGAAGTTCTGCGACATGCCCTGGAAACGTCCGAAACGTCCCTTGCCCCACTCTGTATGCGTTCCGACATAAGGATTGCCCTGTTCGTCGAGTTCATAGGCATAGGTGGCAAAGACAGCATGCATACTATAGGTGTAGTTCTTCCACCACTTCAGACGCAGGTCGATGCCGAGGTCGCTCCAGGGCCGCACCTTGGCTGCCGTATTGTAACTCATATTGATATCGAAAGCATCGATAAGACTTATCTTTTTAAATCCGGTGGAGTCCTTATCGCTCTTGACCTTCATCTCAAGGTTGTTGCCCAACGTGAAGGAAATGCTTCCCTGCTTACCCTTGCCCGGCACGCCAAAGAGCGAGTTTTGATAAGGCGAATAGCTGACAAGCGACACGTTGCCATTGGCGTCGGTCTTCTGGTAGGTATCCCAGTATCCATAGCGAGAAGCACCAAAGTCGGGCGCATAGCTGAAGCTCACGCTGGGCGAGAGCACGTGGCGTATGGCCTGTATCTTGTCGCCGAAGAGCTTGCGATTGGGTACCCAGAAACCATAAAGCTTGGTGGAGGCACTGATGCTCATGTTCCAGTTGTACACATTGTGGAAGCCATAGGTGGTGTCAGCCACCTCGACTTGCTTCTGCTCATCCCACGACTTCGTGACCTTATTGGTGTACATACGGTCGGTAAAGCTGAAGTTGGGGCTGATGTTGATGTACTTGAAGAGCGTGAAGTTGGCACTTACTGGTATGCGATGCTCCCATCCGTTGCGCCAGTCTTTGATAAGATTGCTCTTGAAGAGCAGGTCTTCCTTGGTAGAGATGGAGTTGCTCACATGTCCCGTATAGCTCAGGGCTATCTTCTCATACCATCGCTCGTCGCCCACCATCTTCTTGCGACGGAAAGGATAGAAACGGGCTATGTTGATATTGAGGTCGGGCAGAGTGACAGCCAACGATGAGTGGCGCATGTTCTGCGAGAGGTTGGTTGTTGCCGTCAGCGACATGCCGATGCTCGAGAAGTTGGTGCTCCAGTTTACCGAAGATGTTCGGGTACTCTGCGTCATCGACTGCGGATTGTAGAGCGAATTGAGATTGTTGCGCTCGTAGCTGGTAGAAGCAAAGTTGACACTGGCAGAAAGCGAACTGTAAGGATTGGCCTTGGAGTCTTGTCGATGGCTCCACTGCAACTTGAAGCTCTCCTGCTCGGCAAAGTCGGGCATTCCCTTATCACCTGTCTTGGTGTCCTGATAGCTGAAATAGAAACTTCCCGAATACTTGTAGCGCTTGCGATAGTTGCTGGCAGCTGAGAGTCCCCATGAACCCTTGGTGTAGATTTCGCCCAAGAGTTTCAAGTCCCACTTGTCGTTGATGGCAAAATAATATCCACCGTCGCGCAGATAGAAACCACGATCGCTCTCATCACCATAAGTAGGCATGATGAAACCGCTGCTGTAACTCTTGGTAAAGGGGAAGAAGCCATAAGGAATGGCGAAAGGCATAGGCACATCGCACACCACGAGGTAAGCTGGACCAAAGACGACATCCTTGCCGGGACGTACCTTGGCACGCGAGAGCGAGATATAGAAATCGGGATGTGGGTCATCGCAGGTGGTGTAACGGCCATGCTGCAGATAGATTACGCCTGAAGAGTCGCGCTTGGAGCGCATACCCGACAGGAAACCATCCTGCTGCTCAGTATATACATTATTAATAAGGGCTTTCTTGCTCTTGAAGTTGAACTTGATGGTATCGGTATCATACTCGTCGCTTCCCATCTTGAAGACGGGCTTGCCCTTTATACCTCCTTCGGCAGTAGAGTCGGCTGTACCCATAGCCTTCACATTGCTCTTATCTATGTCCATCAAGATACGGTCGCTGGCAAGGTCCATATTCTCATACTTCACCTGTGCTGTGCCATAGAGATGAGCCACCTTGTTCTTGGCATCGTAGACGAGCGAATCGGAAGCCGAATAGGTGACAGGAGCGTCTACGCCTCCCGATTTCTTGCGGGCTATGCTATCGAGACGTATACTGTCGTCGACCACTTGGTTGTGCTTCCAGATAGCCTTTTGCAGTGAGTCCATGCGGGCTGTATCAGCCACCACTTTGCCTGTAGAGTCGCGCAAGAGGGTATCGGCCACTGCCGTAGTGTCAGCAGCAGCCTTCTTCTTTTTCTTCTTGAAGACAGGCATATGGGGACTTGCCATCATACAGATGAAGGCAAACAACAAAAGTGCTATGAAAGGATATTTTCTCATTTAGTTTGCAAAGTTAAGCTTTTCTGCTTAGATTACACATCATGCTGACATCTTTTTAGCTCATTCGAACAGCTTTTCCCACTCCTGGAATCGCAAGACACCCTCCTCGCCAAACTTGGCTAAGCTTTTCTCTGCCTGAAGGATGGTCTTCTCACGGTCGAGATGAGTTTTGCTGAAGAACTTGTCGGCATAGCAGATTACCTTTTCCTCCATTGTCTCGGGCAGAAAGTCCTGATGGGGCAAAGGTAGGTTCTGACTCTCTATCTGCTGGCAGGTAATGCCTGCTCCTGTGTGGCGCTCGCACACACGTGCATGGCGCTCGTAACCTTCACGACGCAACAGTTCGGCACCCAAACGACCATGACAGATGTAGGGTTGACTGCCAAAACACATGATGCCAGGAGCGTCGGTGAGATAGATTCCGATGTCGTGAAGCATGGCTGCCTCTTCCACAAACTGAGCATCAAGATGCAGTTCGGGATGAGACGAAACAATCTGTAGCGCTTTTCGCGCTACAGATTGGCTATGGATAATGAGGATATGACGAAGGTCGTTATCCTCAGGATAATATTTATCAATAATAGCTTGATAATTCATCTATTTAATGTTGAGTTTGTAATGTTTAGTGTCTAATTTGGATAACGCCCCATACCTGCAAAGTAAACACTAAACATTAAACATTATTCAGCCTCACGCTCTATGTAAGCGATGACGTCGCCCTTGCGAATTTTGCTGCCCTGCTTGGCATTGATTTCTACAAGCTTGCCACCAAGCGCTGCTGGTACAGTCTCAAACTCACCCCATGGAGCGAGGATGTAACAGAAAGCATCACCTTCCTTGTACTCCTTACCGATGAATGGCTCTACTGCTGGCTGGCACTCGCCCTCGCCCTGGAACTCCCAGAAGATCTGACCGGCTACTGGTGCTACGATAGCATCAGCCTTGGCGTGCTTGAACTCTGCGAGCTGAGCTGGAGTCAAGGTGCTGCCGAGCTTGGCATCCTTTGCCTTCTGGAGGTCAGCCAGGAAGTTCTTCTTAGCCTGACCACTCTTGAAGTTGCGATACTGCTCTGGGTGCATAGCAAGCTCGAAGAGCTCCTCGTCGTCCTGACCGTACTCCCAACCGTTCTCGTCCATCTCCTTCTTGAAGTCGTCGAGCGCATTGGTAAGCAATGTGTGGGCATCAACATCAGTAAACTCACGACCCTGCTTCTTGGCAAGCTCTACAAGTTCTGGATCAATCTCTCCAGGAATCTTACCACTCTTACCGAGGATCATACCCCACATAGAATCGTCCATCATTACGAAGCGGCCCTTGCCCTGCTCCATGGTGAGGAGGTTCATCAGTGAGATGTTCTTTACATACTGGCTGAATGGGGTTACCAATGGAGGATAACCTACGCGTGGCCATACATACTCTACCTCGTCGAAGAGCTTGATCAGGAGGTCGTCCATAGACAACTCTTCCTCACCCTTCTTCTTGCGGATGTTGTTGATGGTCTGGCGCATACCGCCGAGGTCTGCCATCATACTACCCATCATACCGCCAGGGAGACCACAACCGAGCAACAATGAAGACATGATCTTGTTACCAGGGTTGATGAAATATCCGAGCCACTCGTCGATGAACTCCTGAGTCATGGCACGAGCCTTCATATAAGCGCTCATATTGATCTCAGGCACCTCAAAGCCCTCGTTCTTCAGCATGCTGATGACAGAGATTACGTCTGGATGAACCTTACCCCATGACAATGGCTCGATGGCTGTATCGATGATGTCGGCACCATTGTTGCAGACCTCGAGGATAGAAGCCATAGAGAGACCAGGACCAGAGTGACCGTGGTACTGGATAATGATCTCAGGATATTTGTCCTTGATCATCTTGGTAAGCTTGCCGAGGAATGCAGGCTGACCGATACCAGCCATATCCTTCAAGCAGATTTCCTCTGCACCGGCAGCGATGAGCTGGTCGGCGATGTTCATATAATATTCGAGTGTATGTACAGGAGAGTTGGTGATACAGAGTGCACACTGTGGAGTCATGCCACCTTCCTTAGCCCACTTGATAGAAGGAATGATGTTACGAACATCGTTCAAGCCATCGAAGATACGGGTGATGTTGGTACCCTGCTTAGCCTTCACCTTGTACATCAAAGCACGTACATCGTCTGGCACAGGATACATACGAAGAGCGTTCAATCCACGGTCGAGCATGTGAGTCTTGATGCCCACCTCGTTAAATGGCTTACAGAATGCACGAACTGCATCATTAGGATTCTCGCCAGCGAGGAGGTTAACCTGCTCGAAAGCACCACCATTGGTCTCTACACGGCTGAAGCAACCCATCTCTATGATAACTGGGGCAATCTTAGCCAACTGATCCTTACGTGGCTGGAACTTTCCAGAACTCTGCCACATGTCTCTGTAAACGAGACTGAACTGAATTTTCTTCTTCATTATTTTATAGTTTCTATATTCTTTAATTTGAGTGGTAGAAAGGGCATCAAGCGACACCTATACCAAACCAAGGTGCAAAATTAGGCAATTTTTCCGAATTATCTACCCTTTCATCTGTTTTTTTACAATTATTGCACGATTTTTAAGAGCTAACGTGCGGCAAAAAACGCATATAGGTTCATCGGCCATCGCAAGTACTTTCATTGACCAACGCAAGTACTTTCATCGGCCATCGCAAGTACTTTCATTTTTCAGGCCTTTTAGGAGCCATGAAAGCGTGATATAAACCAAGTGTCGTTACACCGTGATTTCGCCCGAACCATAGCAACGATGATGGTGCTCATCGTATACCACACAGAACTGACCGGGAGCCACTCCGTGGATGGCTTCTTCGGCATGCACCATGAAACGTCCATCAGCCTGTCGCTCGATGATGGCAGGATGATACTCGGGGGTGTGACGTATCTTGAACGTGACGCGATGCATATCCATCTCGCGAGTAAGGAAGTGGAAATCGTGCAGCGGAAAATCTTTCTTATAGGCTGTCTGCGGATCGTAACCATGGCTCACATACAGGATGTTGTGTTCCACATCTTTCTTGACCACAAACCAAGGACCGCCACCAAAGCCAAGTCCCTTGCGCTGACCGATGGTGTGATACCACAACCCCTTGTGCGCACCGATGCGCTTCCCTGTCTCTAACTCTATGACATCGCCAGGATTGTCGCCCAAATAGCGGCGTATGTATTCATTGTAATTGATTTGTCCTAAGAAACAAATACCTTGACTATCACGACGCTTGGCATTGATCAAGTGTTCGGCTTCAGCAATCTCGCGTACCTCGTTCTTCACATGATGACCAATGGGGAAGATGGCTTTGCGAAGTTGCCAAGAATAAATCTGAGCCAAGAAGTCGGTCTGGTCTTTCACTGGGTCGGGACTGGTAACAAGCCACTTGTCACCCTGCTCATCAATCTCGGTCTGTGCATAATGTCCTGTGGCAATGAGGTCGTAGTTGTGACCCATCTTCTCGTCGAAGGCGCCAAACTTAATGAGCCTATTGCACATCACATCGGGATTGGGGGTGAAACCTGCCTTCACCTTCTCCATCGTGTAGCGAGTCACCTTGTTCCAGTATTCCTGATGGCAGTCTACTACCTGTAGTCTACAACCATACTTGGCTGCCACGGCAGTAGCCATCTCGAGGTCTTCCTCTGAGGTGCAATCCCACTCTTCCTTTTCCTCGGGACCTATCTTGATGTAGAAGCAATCGGGATGAAGTCCTAACTGGGCAAACTCCCAAACCACAACGGAACTGTCAACTCCTCCTGAAAGCAAGACGGCAATGCGCTTACCCTCCAAACTCTTTTTATCCAACATGATGTGAATGTCTGTGTTACTTAAGTCTATAGAAATCGAAACACATGGAATCAGGGAAAACCGTTCCACGTAATTTTTTCGTGTGCAAAAGTACAAAAAAAGCATGAGACACCGCTATAAATCAATAAAAATTAGTAACTTTGCAGCCGAAAATTCGAATACGAACCCAACATTCGCATGAAAGTGAGATTTTGCGAAGTTTGAATTACTAAAGTAGTTATGGAAATTTTAAGGAATCTGTTTTATGGTTTTCCCGACCTTTGGGGAGGCGGTGTCGCCCATTCGGTGATGATTTTAGCTTTGGTCATTACGCTGGGCTTGTGTTTAGGTAAAATCCGTGTGAAAGGTGTGTCCTTGGGCTTGGCGTGGATTCTTTTCATCGGTCTTGTTTTCGGTCATTTTGCGCTCAACCTCGATGAGCACCTACTCCACTTCCTCAAGGAGTTCGGACTGATTCTCTTTGTTTATTCTATCGGCTTGGAGGTGGGACCCAGCTTCTTCTCGTCATTCAAGAATGGAGGTAAGAGCCTCAACATGCTCAGCATCATCGTTGTGGCACTGAGCATTGCCACCACATTAGGCATCTATTACGCATCGGGGACTTCCATCACATCGATGGCAGGTATTCTCTCGGGTGCCGTAACCAATACTCCCGGACTGGGTGCTGCACAGCAGGCTTTCAGCGACCTGCGACACATCGACACCCCCAGCATCGCTGCTGGCTATGCCATCGCCTACCCTATGGGTGTGCTCGGCGTTATCCTCTCGTTCATCATCTTGAGATTTGCACTACATATTAATAAGGTGAAAGAAGAGAGTGAGGCTAAGAGCGGAAAGGGACACTTAGAGTCTATGACGCTGAATACCTTCTCGGTGAAAGTTACCAACAAGATGATATTCGGTGTCACCGTAAAGCAGATACGTGAACTCCTGGGACGCGACTTCATGATTTCGCAGATTCATCGCACAGACAGCAAAGAGCAACATGAAATCGTAAACGGACAAACCGTGCTCAACGAGGGAGACGTCGTTTTCGTCGTGGCTTCGCCTACCGTACAGGAACCTATCATCGCACTCTTGGGCGAACAGATTGATATAGACTGGAACCAGTTTGGCAACGAACTGATTACTCGACGCATACTGATCACAAAGCCTGGCATCAACGGCAAGACCATCAGCCAGATGCAGATTCGCTCTAACTTGGGGGCTAACATCACGCGCGTAAACAGAGCGGGTGTCGACCTCATTGCCACTCCTGGACTAAAACTGCAGCTGGGCGACCGCGTAACAGTAGTAGGCACTGAGCTGGCTATCAGCCATACGGAGAAAGTGCTGGGCAACCAGATGAAACGTCTCAACTACCCTAACTTGATTCCGATATTCTTAGGCATCATGTTAGGTTGTATCGTGGCTAACATACCATTCTTTATTCCTGGTATTTCAGAGAGCCTGAGACTCGGACTGACAGGTGGACCGCTCATCGTGGCTATCCTCATAGGTTACTTCGGACCTAAATACAACCTCGTGACCTACAACACCATCTCTGCCAATCTGATGATTCGTGAGATTGGTATCTGTATATTCTTAGCATGCGTGGGATTGGGTACTGGCGAACAGTTTATACAGACCGTGACAAGCGAGTCGGGATTAATATGGATTCTATATGGTATTGCCATCACCATGATACCAATACTGCTGGGTGGCATCATCGGTAGATACCTCTTCCACATCAACTACTACACCCTACTGGGCGTATTGGCTGGCGCTAACACCAACCCCTCTGCCCTATCCTACGTGAGAGAGCAGACAAGTGCTGACGCTCCTACTGTGGGCTACGCAAATGTGTATCCATTTGCCATGTTCCTACGCATCGTAACAATACAAATCATCATCTTCGTTTTCGGATAACAACGGAAACGAAGAGAGATGATATAAGAAATAAAGAAACAAAAAAACAAGTAAAGAGAAAGAAACAGTTAGAAAAAAATCAATGGATAACGTAAAAGAAATGGAGGCCCTGCTGGCCCAACAAGAGAACAAAGAGAACTGCAAATGCGGCAAACCTGAAGACTGCAACTGCAAGGAGATAGCCGAGTCGGAGTTGAGACGAAAACTCGACCTGCTGCTCCGCACGGGCAGCCTGCTGATGGAAAGTGCTGCTGACACATCACGTATCATGCGAACCATGAAGCGCACTGCAGCATTCTTAGGACTCGACGAGCAGTACATCCACCTGTTTGTAAACTGGAACGTGCTGATGGTAAACTACAGCGACGAAGAGCACTCGTTTACTAAGTTTCAGCGCTGCGAGAAGCATGGTATCAACTTGACATCCATCTCCCTGGTGAGCAAGTTGACATGGCGGGCTATTCGGGAAAACTACTCGCTCGACCAGTATGAACAGGCTCTACAGGAGATTAAGTCGACGAAACGTAGTTTTACACCCTGGCAAGTGGCAGTGGGTGGAGGATTCGCCTGTGGTGGATTCTGTATACAGTTTGGATGCGACTGGCCAGCGTTCTTCTATTGTTCTCTGGCTGCCATCTTAGGCTTCCGACTACGTATGTTCTTGCCTACAAGAGGATGCAACAACTATGTTGCTATCGGTATTGCTGCCTTCGTGGCAACGCTCATCGCATGGGCCACTTCTTTCTTATCGCTCACACCTGACATTGCATCATGCCTGCCAGCCTTCATGCTCTCAGCAACCCCCTGGCACCCACTGATGGCATGCGCACTGTTTATCGTGCCAGGTGTGCCTCTCATCAACTTTGTCAGCGACATGGTAGATGGTTACATCGAGGTGGGAATGATACGAGCCCTCAACACGCTGCTCATGATTCTGGCTATGGCGTTCGGTATAGCCTTTGCCATACAGGTGTGTCACATCGACAACTTTGTGAAAGACCTACCCATGACACCGCATCATGCCTACTGGGAGTATGCCATCGCTGCTGCTGTTTCGGCCATGGGCTTCTCTACCATCTTCAGCATTCCACGCCGTCTTTTGCCTGCTGTCGCTGTGGGTGGCATCATTGCGGTGTGCTTCCGCAACTTCGTGAACCTGGGTCCAAGCAATGGCAACATCGGACTTGACATGGGACTGAGCATCGGTTCGCTGGCTGGTTCGGCACTCATCAGTATCATTGTCATCAAGGCTCGTCACTGGTTCCACACTCCTCATCAGTGCATCACTATCCCCAGTGTTATTCCTATGGTTCCTGGTGTACTGATGTATCGTGCGCTCTTTGCTTTCATAGATATGCACGGTGTGGTGGGCGAAGTGACCGTCGGCATGAACAACATGATCAAGGCCTCTCTCGCCATCATCTGCATCGCTTTGGGTGTTGCCATCCCTAACATCTTCTTCCGCCGCTTTGTAGAGGGCGACCGCAAACGAAAGCTCTTCAACATGCTTGTGGAAAGAAAGAGAAAGAATGGCGAATTTGTGGATCTACACGAGGTGGAAATCAAATAGGAATAATCTATCTCACTAACAATGGAATAAATTCTTTCTGTAGGAAGAAAAACGATGGGATAAGACGCATCTTAAAAATTCCCATATAAGGATAATACAAACAGAATAAAGCCCAACTATGTGATGAAACTTCCATAGTTGGGCTTTTGGGTATTGTGGCTTTTTTTTGAATTTCTTGGTTTTCTACTTTCTCAAGTTCTCTCGATACTTCAATGGTGAAGTGTGGAGATGTTCTCTGACATACTTACCAAAGAAAGAAGTATTGGAGAAACCAAGGATGCCAGAAATCTCCTTAATCGACTTGCTGGTAGAACGGAGATAATAAGTTATATCAGCAAGGGTATACTCGGTTATCCAGTCGATGGCGGTTTTGCCAGAATGACGCTTGCAGATGATGGAGAGATACTTGGATGTGATGCAAAGCTGCTGAGCAAAATACTCTACAGGGTGATGCTTGACTTCGCTCTTTTGCAATAGTTCGAGGAACTTGTCGAAGAGCTCACTCGTCGTTGACAAAGGTATTCTCTCATCCTTGGAGAGAGCAAATGAGAAACTATTGCAAAGCGCTAACAAAGCACTCTTGAGCAACGTTTCCACGATTTCGCGTCGATAGGGATTCCAAGAAGTGAGCTGCGTATAGTCGGCATTGAGACACAGGCGCACCAAGTCGGTGAACTTGTCATAGAAAAGCATCTCATCCTCGGTCATCTTCACCACAGAGACCTTGTCTACATACATGGCTCGATTCCATATACTGATGTGAGAGTGCAGAATATTCTGCAAACCTAAGTTAGACAAACACATAGCGGTACAGGCGAAATCGGGCGAAACATCCATGATGTCAAGCGTATTGTTAGGCGGACATACAAAGATGTCATTCTTACCTATCTCTATCACCTTGCCATTGATATTCAGCTTCAGACTACCAGCCTGACAGGAGGCTATCATATTCATCTGCAACCTCACGGGATCAGGATTAGTCAACACCTTGATATTGTCGAATATCAAAATGTTCTCATCAAGATAACGAGTACTAAGCTCGGCACTCTGGGCGAACTCGCCTTCCTCAAAACGCTGTTTGAAATCCTTTAGCTCACTATGTGGCATCTTATCTCCTTTTTGCTTTAATTTGTCTTTTCTCCTATTTTTATCAATCCTGCATCAAATGCAAAACTCCATATTCTCGGTGAAAGTGAGGGGAAGCGAAAGTATGAGGGTTGTTATTTAAAATGCTTCTCGATACTTATTCTCGTCTTTATCTTCGAGCATAGAAAGATAGCTCTGATAACGACTGGCTGCAATGTAATGATCTTCCACTGCACGAATAACGGCACAACCAGGCTCGTGAGTGTGCGTACAATTAGAGAAACGACAATTTTCTGAGAAATGGAAAATCTCCTTAAAATAACTTGTCAGTTCCTCCTTCTCTATATCAAAGGTTCCGAAACCCTTGATACCAGGAGTATCGATGAGATAGCCACCAGCAGCCAGTTCTATCATCTCACTGAAGGTGGTGGTGTGCATGCCCGTATTGTGAGCATCACTGATTTCGGCAGTACGCTGATCGGCCTCAGGCACCAACTGATTGATGAGCGTCGACTTACCCACTCCACTATTACCGCTAAGCAGAGAAATCTTGTCTTGGATAAGAGGCAATAAGGACTCTACTCCTTCGCCTGTGGCAGCTGAAATTTCTATGCACTGATAACCAATGGTTTCGTAGAGTTTGCACATCATCTGCTCATAGTGCAAATCCTCCTCAGAGAGGATGTCACGCTTATTGAACACCAAGATAACGGGCACACGATAAGCCTCAGCACCAGCCAAGAATCGGTCGATAAAGGTTGTGGAAGTCTGAGGATAATTCACCGTAACAACCAACAAAGCCTGGTCTACATTGGCTGCCAAGATGTGGCTTTGCTTACTGAGGTTGGGCGATTTACGAATGATATAGTTGCGTCGGTCTTCGATGGCCGTGATAAAAGCAGTTCCCTCCTGGTTGGTAATAAGTTGCACATGGTCGCCCACAGCCACGGGGTTAGTGCTGCGGATTCCCTTCAGGCGGAAGTTGCCCTTGATTTTACTTTCGATAAGCTGGCCATCGTCAGTCTTGACGGTGTACCAGCTTCCTGTATTTTTGATGACAAGTCCTTTCATTCTGCGACTTTAGACTGTCATGATTTCCTTCTCTTTTTCGTCCATGAGAGATTCCAACTGCTTGATGTACTTGTCGTGCAACTTCTGCAAGTCGTTCTCTGCATCCTTCTCAAGATCTTCTGACAGACCATCCTTGATGGCTTTCTTTAACTTTTCCTTGATTTCCTGGCGCACGTTACGCACCTCTACCTTTGCCTTTTCGGCAATCTTGTTGCACTGCTTTACAAGTTCCTTACGGCGCTCACCTGTAGGCTGCGGAATACCGAGGCGAATAATCTCACCATTGTTCTCTGGTGTAATACCTACACCACTATCCATGATGGCCTTCTCTATATCTTTGATAGCCTTCTTGTCCCAAGGACGGATTGCGATGGTACGAGCATCAGGTGTTGTGATGTTAGCTACTTGGTTGAGAGGCACCATGCTGCCATAGCTGTTCACTCTCACACCGTCGAGGATAGCCACATTGGCACGTCCTGCACGAATATGGGAAAGCTCCTCTGCCAAATACATTGCAGCCATCTCCATGCGCTCATCCGCTTTACTCAAAGTTTCTTTTACGTCTATCATATTTTTATTTTTGCTTGTTATTAATATATTCTTATTACTCGTTATTAATATATTCTTACTATTCGTTAAAATATATTCTCACTACTTGTTTGATCATCTAATTATTTTATTCAAGCCACAAAAATAGGCATAATTTGCGTAACTGCCAAACTTTTAATGCCCCATTTGCTACACAGCCCTACTTTTAGTCGTTTTTTACAGACTTCAGCCACTCCAGTTCGGCACCCACATAATTGGTCAGGGCGACAAACTCTTGTATAGAGAGTTGTTCAGGGCGACGCGTCATCACATCGGCTGTATAGAAGCCTTCGCGAGGTGTCTGCCCTGGGAACATCTGCTTCAGGCTCACTCTGAGCATTTTGCGGCGCTGGTTGAAAACGGTCTTCACCAGTCGCTTGAAGAGCTGTTCGTCGCATCCTAAGTCTGTCACCTCATTACGTGTCATGCGAATCACCGCACTCTTGACCTTTGGAGGAGGATTGAACACATTCTCATCCACGGTGAAGAGATACTCCACACTGTACCAGGCCTGTATGAGGACACTCAGGATGCCATAAGCTTTATTGCCTGGCTCTGAGGCTATACGAAGAGCTACCTCACGTTGTATCATACCCGTACAACAGGGAATGAGATCCTTGTAGTCGAGCATCTTAAAGAATATCTGTGAGGAAATATCGTAAGGATAGTTGCCTGTGAGTACAAACTGCTGTCCATCAAACAGGCTTGTCAAGTCCATTCGCAGGAAGTCCTCACCAATGATATTGTCCTTGAGTCGAGGAAAATTCTCATGCAAATATGCCACCGACTCTGAGTCGATTTCCACGGCCTTGACGGGGCGTGGCTTCTCTATAAGATATTGTGTGAGTACCCCCATTCCTGGTCCTATCTCGAGCACAGGAAGGTCGGGACAAGCGTCTACCGTATCGGCGATTCGCTTGGCTATACCGAGATCAGTAAGAAAATGCTGGCCTAAATTTTTCTTTGGTTTTACTGCTTTCATGTGTCTATTTTTCTGCAAAGATAACGTATTTTTCCGAAAAACCATGTAGCATCCATACAAAACAACACAAAATTATTAACTTTTCACTAAACACGGCGTGAAAAAGGTAAGAGTCATTCCCTTGTCACCATTCTCACAGACAGTGACAACGCTTTTGTGACCAGGCATTCCGCCTGTCTATCCAGTCGGTTTCCAAAAACCTTCGTATCCCCAGTCGTTACGAAGAATATCAGTAAGCAGATATTTGTTTATCTGGGCATATACGCCGTTGATTTTATCATATGAAGACATTATTGACTATGGCTGAGCCTCACGTACCATCTTCTCAAATCCGCGGAGATACATCTCACGCAGTGCACGTTCTGACACGCGCTCATCAACACGTGTACGGTAGCCTTTCTGAGAGTTGACGGCAGTCTGTCCAGCAACGCCAGGCACCAGTTTAGCGTTATGACCAAGCATAGCGCCACTGCCAACGAATGCCTCATGGCCTTTTCCACCAGTAGCTGTGCCTTTTCCTCGATAGTCATTGCAGCAATGACCTAATCAATATTGTTTTCGTTCAGTTGTGTGTGTGTTTGGGAAGCATTGTCCGAACATCATAGCAAGTTTCTCGTTCTTACGCAGAAGATGCTGAACATGCTTAATCTCCTTGTCTATAGCCTCAGAACGGAACAGAGTCTTTCTTCTCCAGGCTGTTGTCACCTATGGTAAGCGGATGACGCTTACTGTCAACGAATTCCTTTATACGCAGACGCCACTCATTCTGTGTACGTACGTCATACTTGCTCCATGCAGCTCCGAAGTAATATGTAAAACACTCATTGCTTCGAAGATTTCGATGAATGCCAACAATATGTCCTGTATTACCATTCTCAGGCTTAACATAAGGAAGATACGCAGTCTTGTCCACACCCTCTGGGAACACACATGCTGTATATACCTGTGAAGAATTGCCAAGGATATCGTCTGTTGGATCGGCATATTCCACATAGTTACTGCCAACGGAGAATGCTGTTGAGTCCTCCTCATGTACGACTACTCCACCCACGACATCTGTTGTCTGTGGCAGATTCTCGTACCACACGGTCATCTTATTGAAGTTACTGCCTTTATCGAGTGAGATGATACGATGCTCTGTACTTCCGTCCTTGGCCTTACAATATGTGAGGGCTACGGTGAAACGCAGAGGACCATTATCCAGAATCTCATGTTCCTTCCAGCAATAAGGCATCACCAGACTATCACCAAGCAGCAATGCAGGAGTGCCGCATCCCAAACTTGGACCAACCTTATATGGGTCGTAGCCACGTCCGCGATCCACATGGAATGATGTTGCCAGACCATTCTCCTTAGCCTCTTCCTCCTTACCGGCGGCCTTCAGTCTCATTGTTTCCTGGAATCCAGAAATGTCAAGTGCATAACGCTCATCGACAACAAGCTCAGGAGTATTCTTCACCCATATATCTATGCCAAAGGCTTTTTCGCCGGTCTTCTGCAATGCAGGACCATACACACGATAGGCACAACGGTCGTTCTCCCATGCTATATCATCCTTACGCTCAGGGACAAGACGTCCTTTCACCCATACATTATCTACCACAGGCACACCGCGTGTAACAGTGTATTCAGTAAAGGAATGAGGACGCACGCTGGCATCAAATAGCAGTTTTCCGTCGTAGGTATATTGCAGGGTCAGAAGCTGTCCTATTCTGTTTTTCACGACAAGAGAGTTCTTATCCAGTCCAGCCTCAGCAAGGATTCTGACAGCATCCAGTTCCACCAGTTCGTGACGCTGGATGTCGGTACTATTTGAAATTCTGATTACGACATCCTTTGCTTCTGCGCCTGTGAGAAATGCAGAAACTATGATAAAAGCATATAAACGATTCATTTCTAAATTCTATTTAAGAAGAGGCAAAATAATCTTTTCCATGACCTCATATCCTTTTGCATTAGGATGAACACCATCAACACTATGACCCTCCTTCAGCGAACGGTCAGGTAACACAAGTGCAGAATAATAATCGGCGAATGGAATATTATGTTCCTCAGCATACTTACGGATACGGGCATTGAGACTCACGATTTTGTCCTCTGGCTGGATATGTGTACGCCATGTGAAACGCTTTGCTGGCAGTACTGATGAGAGTACGACATTTATCTTATGATACTGCGCAAGCTCCACCATTGTGATGATATTGCCCATTGTCACGTCCTCATCATACAGACCTGTATTCTCGGCGATGTCGTTTGTACCGGCATTGATCACAACAGTCTTTGGCTTGAGGTTGATGACATCCTCACGGAAACGAGTCACAAACTGAGAAGAAGTCTGACCAGAGATGCCACGGCATACAAAATGCTTGTTCTTCTCCCAGAACTTTGCATGACGACGAGGCCAGAAGTCGGTAATGCTATTACCAAGAAATACCACTCTCTCAGCATCCTCATTCTTCATCACACGCTCATTGTCTGCGTCATAACGTGCAATCTGTGCCCAGTCACGGTCATTAGGATAGAGCAAACCGTCCATAGCATCGACATCCCACTTTGTTATTGCTGACACCTGTGGAATAAGGGTCATAGCTATCTTGCGCTGTCCCTGACGATTAGGATGCCATGATGCACCAAGGTCATAGCCATAGTTCACAATACCAGGCATTGTCTGCGCCATATGCACATGACGATACTGTTCCACACTGTCCTTCAACACTCGCAAGGCAGCCAGCAGATAGTCGTTGGCTGAATGAGGAGTGATGCAGAGCACTGGCACGTCACCATAATGTGAACGGAGCGAACGAATCAGCTTGAGATAATTACCCACATAAGCCTTCACCTCAGGGATGGCAACAGGTGAGAAGTCATTTGTTCCCAGGTTTATCATCACCAGGTTTGGCTTATAAGCCTTGAAATCATATTTGATAGTATCATGATCATCGAAGACACGATCGTGACGAGTGAACATATTCACCTCTGAAGTCTGATTCTTATCACCATAGTCACGTATCATGCCCTGACCGGAATGGGCTATGAAAGCATAGTCGGCATCGAAATATCGTGCGATGATGCATGCGTATGAGTCATTGCAGTTCTCTGTCTCCAAACGGAATGGGTCTTCAGCACGGTTGCTTTCCACGCCAAAGCCACATGTATAGCTGTCGCCATAGACCTCAATGAAACGTTCTTTTTTCTTTACTGAAGAAAGTACAGCCACCTTATCAACATTGATTCCGAAGATGGTTGTACGGCTGTATTTTCCTTCAGTACAACGCTGCAGGCTCACAGTATGCTTTCCTCTTCGCAGTTCATCGGCAAGCAGCACATCATGGGCTTTTTTACCGAAGCTCTTTATCTTCTTCTTCCATCTGCCATCAATGAACAGATTATAATATGCAGTGTCGCTCTCAGCAATGTTCACACCGATAGTTCCCCCAGAGAACTCTGTCTGCATATATACGCCAGTCCAGTCGAAGCTGACACTTCCATCGGCATTATTCAGTACACGACCAGTGAACGACACATTGCTGTCTGTCGCCTTTACAAAGCGAGCAGCACCAAATACAGTAGTACTTGCTGCAACAGATAATATCAGAATCAGTAGTTTTTTCATTGTCAAAAGATATATCCTTTATTTTTTGTAATTCCAGTCACTTATCTCACCACGAAGTCCTTTCAGTTGAGCTGTCTTGAACTCTGAATCAGAAGGTTTCATGTCACGATAATAGAATAGTGTTGCGCCCTCATCAAGCAGACGATCCTGCAGCGTTGGCACATTAACATCCTGTACCTTCACGTTATTGTCAATGGCGAGAGATGCAGCAGCACCAGCAGCCTGGCCCAGTGCCATCCAGCAAGGCTCCATACGGATTGTAGAGAAACCGATGTGTGAACCACTGACAGGAACTGGCAACAGAAGATTATCCACATTTTTTGGTACTATAACACCATAAGGAACTGTATAAACAGCCGTTGGATAACTTATGAATCCATCGAGGTGCACACGTCCCTCCTCGCGTTTACGTGCTGCATGTGAGTCGAGAGCATAATGACTTGCTGTGATGCTCTCCTTATGCAATGGAGGACGCTGTCCCTCTGCAACAGGCAGTGCATCCTTAGCTGTGAAGAAATACATTCCCTCGAAGCGACGTCCCTCACGAACATATACCTGACGTGGGAAGAACTCGTTATCTTCGTATTCTGTCTTTGCAAGTCCCCATTTCTTCATCTCATCACGGAAGCTCTGTGGCAGGGCCTCATCATTCTGAGCAAACCAGAACAAACCCAGTGTATAGTCCTTCAGACGCTTAGCAAACTTATCGCGCCACTCCCACGAGCTTGTTGGCCATGGCCAGTTCTCCTCAGGAAGGTCGGTAGATATGAATGCAGCATGCTGATTATTGGCATCAGTCTTTCCGTTTGGCAGAGTGTTGATAGTGACCAGTTTCAGGATTCCCCATCCGTCGCCAGGAAGGGTTGACTTTCCACCATTCTGGATTGCCTTACGGTTAGCCTCCATCATCTCCTTTGTCACACCACGCATCATCTTCCAGGTGTTACGACCAGTCCATACATCCTCAACAAGAGAAGCGAACTCCTCACGGTTGTAGTTCTCTGGCTTAATGAAAGGAGCACGCTGAGAAGGGTCAGATATCAGACACAAACGATAGTTATATGCCTGCACGGCATTATCAGCATCACCGGTGCTTCCCTCTGCTGGGTCGCTCTTCCAGTATTCGTATGTACGGCCTGCTCCTGGTTCATTGTATTCCCAACGAGCCTCACGACCAATACGATAAGGCACATGAGCAGCAGCACCGAGGTCACCCTCGTATGTGGCATCAACAAATATCTTTCCGCTGTAGTACTCATCAGCACCAGTAGTACGATTCACCACACGGATGCCTGTAATCTTAGTACCGGTCATCTGCAGATCACCGTCCGAGAAGTTGAACTGACGTTTTGTGAGAACCGTTATCTTACCCTTCTGCTCAGCAAGCATCTCCTCAAAGACCTTTTCTGCTACAGATGGCTCAAAGTGAAAGCCATCGCTGCAGTCCTTCACCTGCTGAGAGTTCTTACCGTATTTCTTAGTGTAATATGCCTTGATGCGCTGTGTAAACTCTGAGAATAGACCTGTCGTAGCACCACGTGTGGCGATATCTGTAGCACCAAGACCATTAGCAGGCAATCCGCCAATGTGACTGTTGCGCTCAAGGATAAGTGATGTTTTTCCCATACGAGCTGCTTCCACTGCAGCCATTATTCCTCCAGGGTTTCCACCCAGGATGACAAGATCATACTGCTGTCCGAAAGCATTCACCGAAATGGTTACGGCAACAGCACAAAGGATATTCTTCAGTTTCATGGTTTAATATTCGTTTTTAGTTTCTGTATAGCGTGTCAGCACCTTCAGCTGTGGACGGTCGATCTTATAGTTGTATGTAGGATGCACGTCAAGGATATACTTGTTCCATCGTGCACCAGCAGCCCAGTAAGTACCTCCCACTCCACTTTCGTGGAGATAACGCATGAAGTTGTCAAGACAGTCCATCCAGCGCTCATCATCAGCAGGAATACCATATTCGCCAACGAGACCGCGGAAGTTATTCTCCTTGAGCCATTCCACGAAAGGACGCACACGGTCCACACCTACAGTTGGATAGGCATGTTCCTCGTCATAGCCCTTACGATAGATACCTGATGCATCAATATCGAAGTAACAATGAGCCTCGAAGATGAGGTTGTCTTTAGGGTCACGAAGCTCACGCAGTTCATTGCTCAGTTTCTGCCAACGCTCAGCCGAACTCCAATGGTTTCCACCAACTACAATAGGTGTAACTGTATCATATAGACGTATAGAGTCGATTGCAGTCTGCGCTATATTCTTCCAAGGTGTAGAAGCCAGCATATCATGTGGCTCATTGCAGAGACCATAACCGAAGAGTGCAGGATGCCCTTTCACCTCACGTGCGAAAGCAGCCCAGAACTGTCCGAAGTCATTTGGCATCACCTCATCGCCGATGATATGTGCCTTTCCATTAACAGAACGACGACCATAGTTATGCATATCGATGAGGACCTGCATGCCACGCTGCTGAGCCTGATCAAGGATGCTCTTTATAGTATCGAGTTCCTCCTTGTCCATAGGGCCGTTGAGAGTTCTCTGCAGACGTTCCCACTTGAATGGCAGACGGATAAGGTCCATACCACGGCTATGCCAGTAGTCAAGCTCCTTTGTTGTTGGATAGTAATAGTCCTTATTCAGCTTTCCCTGACCCTCCATCTTATGATGGAAGAACTCTGCACCAGCAAGGTTCACACCGTATGGCAGTGCCTCATGACGTGAAGCCTCGAAAGGTTTAAGCTGCCACAGCTCACCATTGTTGCTCAGTGTGTATTCTATCACAGCACCATTCACAATCTCATCATGACTTATCCATGAACGATCAAGTTTCTGACCATTTACTAATACAGAACTAATGAATCTTGCATCAGCAGAAGTACGGTTCACATGAATTTGTATCTTCTTTCCATTCTCCATTGTCACTACAATATCGTCGTAGGCTGGAGGAAGAAGATAATACATGTTCTGTCCTGCATTTGGGAACAGACCAAGAGATGTGAATACATACCATGAACCCATGGCACCACTATCCTCATTGTCAGGATAGCCACCCTTCTGAGAGAACATATTCTTACGAATATTATTTACATAGTGAGCACTAAGATCAGGACGATCACAGTGACTGAAGATGAACGGAGATACGAAGCCAGGTTCGTTGCTCAGGTCAATGAGGTCATTGTCAAAGCCATGACGCAGACGGTCTGCCATCACTTCCTTGCCACCACACATACGTATAAGCTTACCAAACTGTGATGGAACGAAGAGAGAGTAAGTCCATGAGCTGCCCTCATAGAAATAGTCTACCCATGATCCCCACTTATATTTTGGGTCAATGCTTATCCATTCACCATTCTTCTTACGTGGAGCAATGAATCCCTTGAAGCCAACACTCTCAAGATCAGGATTGAACATGTTCATCCATCCAAGAGAACGTTTCTTCAGCATCTTGGCAGTCTCTGTGTCGCCCATCATCTCGGCAATCACTGCAACACGATCATCATTATATGCATATTCAAGGGTGTAGCTGCAACTCATCATCTTATGTTCACCAGGAATCCATCCCAGACGACGATAGGTGCTGTCGCGCTGTGTCAATGCATTGTTCTTCATCACCTCGTATGCCTGCTTATAGTCGAAGCCTTTCACACCTTTGAGGATAGCATCTGCAATGATATTATCCACATCATCGCCACCCTGGTTCTCAGGCCATTCCATTGAAGCAGTATATGTTGCAGTACATAGTCCATCATGCTTGTAACGATCGATGAACGAACGTACTGTTGCTGCTGTGAATGAAGGATTGAGCAGTGTCATCAGAGGATATTTCGTACGCCATGTATCCCAGACGCAATAGTGATCATCCAGATGTGGTTCATTGCTCTTCCATCCTGGATTATCGCCTGTACGCAGACGAGGCATCACATAGCTGTGATAAAGCGAGGTATAGAACAGCTGGCGCTGCTCCTTGTTTGCTCCTAAGAATACTATCTTGCCAAGAGTACGGTTCCACAGTTTGCGAGCTGCATCGCAAACCTGCTCAAAGCTATGGTCCTCCAGTTCCACCTCGAGATACTTTGTGGCATTGCGCACACTGCTCATTGAGATGGCAATACTGGCATTCACGGTCTTTGCCTTTACGCCTATCTTTGCATAAAGAGCCTTCGTATCGTTATTTGTTATGGTTACTGTTGCATCTGGATCGTCTATCTTCATTGCGAAATAAACTCTATATGGCTGCTTACTGCCGAAGCCGCCTGCATAGATACCGTAACCAGAAATGAGTCTCTGCTTTTCATTATAGTTTATCTCGCCGCCATTGAATGTACCTTTCACTATAGGAACGATGTCCTGTGGGATGTTATGGCGAAGATCAAGCAGAATATTGTTATTGTTAGGTTTGTTGAATGTGAAGCGATAGAACACACCATGATGTGTTGGTGAAAGTTCTGTACGTATGCCGTAACGTGTCAGTGTTGCAGCATAGCAATATGGTTTAGCAATCTCATTAGCCTTTGGAGAGTCGTGTCCAGTCTCCTTGGCAGAGAAGCCGTTCTGTGGAGAGAGCAATATCTGACCATAGCGTGACCAGCCAATGCCAGACACATGCAACTGAGAGAATCCGCGTATTTTGTCATTTTCATCGTAACCGTTCTGTCCTCCCTTAGGAGTATCAGGCGAAGGGTTAACAGAGCCGTGAGGCAACTGAGGACCTATCACACAGTTACTGTTGCCATGTACACCCATGAAAAGGTCTACTTCGTCAGCAAGGTCCTGCGCCATAGATGTCGTTGCTATTAGGATAGTCAGTGCAGATAGAAACAGAATCTTTAATTTCATTTTATTAGGTATTGAAAAGACAGGAAGTCTATAATTATCATCCGCTGTCAACATTTTATATTGAATATTTTTTGCCCGAAGGGACTTATTCCTCCCAAATGTCGTCTTCATCCCACACGCTGTGAGGCTTAGCAAGACACTCGTATTCGGAGGAAGCAGAATCATCATCCTCTTCCTCGTAGACTAAAGTTCCAGTAGGGTTACTACCTGCTAAATTTACAACAGTATTCATAAGTAATACTTTTATTGTTGGAGCAATATAGTTATTTTTCATTGCTTTTAGATTTTTGGAGTCCATTATTTGTTAAAGAACTTATAACCATTCTTAATCACTATACCACGATAATCATTACCAACCTTCTGACCAGCAAGGTTGTACATAACATCGTTTTCGATTGTTGTAGTCTTAATAGATGTGATACCTGTTATTTCAGAATATTCTATGTTGATCTTTGCCGCTGCCATTGCAACCGAAGGTGTCAAATAAGCACGATTTGCACCTATCATTACAGAAGAAGCTGTCTCAACTTTATAGAAACCGACCTTACCATTATGATTCTGAAGAACGTAACTTCCAACTGGAACATATTTACAAGCCCGAACAGAGGTTAATGCACCAACTGTCTTTTCTGTTTTCTCCCAGGTAGTTTTTGTGCCATGAAAGATATAAGTACCAGCTACTGCATTGATAAGAACTGGAGTGTTAGCGGGTATGGATCCTGTTAACTCAGTTGCTATTGCCGTGGCCTCACCTTCCGTATTTGTAAGAGTATATGCTTTCACACCTTCGGGAATCGTTGCTTCATAAGGCAAAACCAATGTAGAAGCACCTGCTGATGTAACAGTTAAAGGTGTATCAAAAATATTATTTTCAATTGTGAACTTAAATGTCTTCAAATCCAACGTTGCTTTACCAACTCCGAAAGTTGTAACTGAATAATCCGAATTTGAAGTTTTATCATCTGGCCAATAATAGTTCATATTGCTTGTTATCTTGAGTTTTACAGAACCTGCAGCAATAGTGAAATACTCAGAAATTTTAAGATCAGAGCCAGGCTCCCCTCCAATGATAGGACCATTAAGCAACATCAGTTTCTGCTTATTACAATAGGAATGAACCTTACCGTTACCATCAACCATTGCATAGAATGTTACATCTTCGCCATCTTCATTATATATAGTGAATTCCTGAGCAGCACTAATTGCACTACCAATGTCATTAGCACCCTGTTTATCAAGAGCACCAATGTTGTCTATATTTACACAAGCAAACTTATGAACGTTACTCCAGCCTTCATTCTCTGCATATGTATTACCCCATTTAGGTGCCCACTTATTAGTCTTATAATACTTATTCAGATGAATCTTACAAGTATAAAGGTTTTCTGTACCAGGAACAAGCGTCATTTTGTAATCCTTATTTGCTTTGATATCATCTACCGATCCGCCCCAGTTTGTTTCCTTATTGGAACGATGAGCAAAAACCGGCTTGACAATAATATCTCCAGCCATGGATGACAAAGCAACAGTTACACACACCAAAAGTATTAATAGTTTCTTCATTGTTAATTGTTTAAATTAGTTATTATTACGAATACAAAATAGCATAAATTGACATTAATAAATACAACAAACCTGCAACAAAATAGAAAAATATTGGCAAATTACCATTGTTACATGTTGTTTTTGCACCATATCAGCGCCTGCATATAATAATAGTCTGCATAGTTGATAGAAGCATCCACTTCGTAACCTGCAGGCATATTACCTACACTATGTAATAAAATCGCAGAATTTTTCTCACGGCTTTGATACTTACAAGAAGAGAGTTCCTTGATCATCTTCACGGCTGCACAATAGTAACGGCGTGAGAGATTCTCATTATCCTCAAGCTTTGAAAGCTGAAGCAAAGCAGAACTGACAATTGCAGCAGCAGAAGCATCACGAAGAGCATTTGGAATCATAGGATCGTCGAAATCCCAGTAAGGAATCATGTCCTTTGGAAGACGGTCGAGATAACACTTGGTGACCTTCTCGGCAAAGCGAAGGAATGTCTTATCACCTGTCTCACGATAGACCATGGTATAACCATAGATAGCCCATGCCTGACCACGTGCCCACATTGAGTTATCACTGAAACCCTGGTTCGTGAGGCAACGCAAGAACTGACCTGTATGAGTGTCGTAAAGAGCAACATGATTATTACTGCCATCAGGACGGAACTGATTTTCCATTGTCTTACGTGCATGACTCACTGCAATATCATAATACTCGCGAGAAGCACCATTCTTTGCAGCAAAGAAAAGCAGTTCCAAATTCATCATGTTATCCATTATAGTATTGTGAGGCCATCCCTCTCTTATCATGTGAGGCCATGAAAGGATTGTTCCTGCCTGAGGATTATACAGTTCCGCAAGACGTTCTGCACCTTTCAGCAGAATATCACGATAGTGCTTGTCACCTGTAATACGATATGCATTACCATAACTGCAATAGAGCTGAAAACCTATATCATGGTCTGTCTTATGCTTAGGATCAAGGAGCCGCTCAAGAGTTGCTGTAGCATGTTCTGCCTTCTCCTTTATATAAGGGTCTTTTGTTGCTTCATAATCCATCCACAGTATTCCTGGCCAGAAGCCACTGGTCCAGTCGGCAAAGTTGGTTGTCTTCCAAACCTTTGAGTTTGCATTTATACTACGTGGAAATATTGTATCAGAATGAATAGTCTGCTCTGTGAGTCGAATCTGTTCATCGCAATAGTTTAGGTTACTATTAATCTGATGTGCGAAAAATCCCTCGTGTGCATCAACAGCTGTATGTGTTAATGACACGAATGCAAATAATAGGCAGAATCGATAGTTCTTTTTAATGTTCATTGCGGTTCATAATTTTCCACAAAATTACAGAAATACCGATTCTGCCTATGAAAATATTCTTTTTCCGAATACAATTTTATTGCACAAACACGGAAAATACAATATTATTCTATTCCAAAACGACAGTTTTACCAGCCAGTTGCCAAGTGTTAAGTTTTACGATATGTTTTTTGCCATTAATAGTAATCTCCACCTGCTCATGATGACGAGAAGGATCACTTACATAAAAGCGATTATCATGCTTCATCACCATGCATGATTTGTCTGCTGAGATTGTTTCAAATCCCGTCTTTATACTTCCTGCTTCGTAGAAGATTACATATGTGAGTGAGCCATCCTTGCTACTTACTGCCTGCAGAGAATCACTATTTTGAAGAATATCATACCATGGTGACCTTACATCGTTGGTATTTGGCATCACTGCATAGGCATAGCTGCTTCCTGCAGGTTTTATTCCATTACTTATTGCAAGTGTAAACACATCTTCACTAACTTTATCCTTGGCATAATCTACTCCCTTGATGCAGTTCTCCCATGTACCTTTTCTATGCTGAACAGATGACAAAATCTCATTATCCGACAAAACCTCATATGCATTGCCATTATGGAAGAACCAGTTGTTATCACGACGAACATCGCTCTTCTTCAGACATTGCTCTATAGTAGTGACAATCGTGTCATTAGAACTGCTGTAGATATTACTTCCAAGACAAACATATCCCTCATCAAAGAAGAAATAACCTTTACGAGCACGAAGATCAGAACGCTGTGAGCGGAAGTCAAAGCCTGCTGCACCATATAAAGAATCGCATACAGCACCTGCAAAGACTGTCTCAGAATGGCGTACAAGAACCTCATTCATTGGTGGCATCTTCGCAACAAGCGGTGTTGTAGTACCAGGAATCATGCGGAAATCGAAGACAGGCTGAATGCCCTTATATTCACGACCTACCACAGAAAGCATACAAGCACCATCACCACGGAAGTGATTACTGATACCCTCACTATTATGTGCTGCCTCCATATTGGCATTACGCTCAGAGTGCATACGTACTGCAGTCTGCCATTGTGGGCGTGAGAATGTAAAGTAATCTGTCTGCCAAAAGAGATATGCATAGCTCAAATCATATTGTGCAGAACCATTCTGAATATCTATGATATGCCTTAATTCGCTTTCACGATAGCCATCACTAAACTGCAGAAGTTGCTCTGCATAGTCGTTCTTCACCTCTCCTACCCAAGGGCGAGAGAGTTCACGATTGAATGCTGAAGGCTCAATGAATTTACCTTTCACCATATGGCGGCACACACCATCCAGATAATAGTCAATCATAAACTGAACATGTTCTTTAGTGAATGCAAGAGGTGTCCCTTTCAACAGACGTTCCCAGTAACAGAACTCATGTAGTAGTTCCTGACCGTATGTCATTGTGCTATTCACACGGTCGCCACGATGGTGGAAACTCATGTCTGCCTGTACTCCACGCCCTGCATGCATCCAGCCATTGCGTACCTCCAAGCCACCACCAGCATCATACATTATCTCCTCGATTGGAGCAATGCGTGCCTCAGCCTCAATCTTGCGGAATATGTTCACTACCCCAGAGCTGTCATGCTGCCACAGCAAAGCTTTTGCATGATTGCTCAGCACCCGTGAACGGTCACCACCTGGGCGAGCTGGATAATCGTCGCTATCAATGACACGCAAAGCCTCAGACACTGGTCCATGAAGATTTGCAGGGATGTCATCATCAAGGATATATGCCAAGTTGAGAATTCTGCAAGGAATACCTATCTTCTGATACCACCAGTTATCGTTACGAAAATGGCCATCAAACCAGAATCTAAGACCATTAGTAATCTTCTGCAGATCAGAAGAACGTTTCCTTGCACTGTTCTCATAAACAAGTGCCATTGCAATAAGACGGTCAAGATGTCGTTCTAACTGCCAAAGAGAACGTGAACGGTCAGCATAATCGATATCCTTCCATGTACCCTTTGAAGTTACAGTCTTGAAATACTTATAAGCATCACTATCTATTGCCTGTGACAGGAACTCGCTTCTGACATGTCCACGAATATTCTCCATCTGAGCTGAAGCACAGAATGGAAATAACAGTAATAGGAAAAAAAGAGTAATATGTTTCATCTATGCAAATATACGAAAAAATTAATAACCGCAGGTGATTTTTCCTCAGAAAAACACCTGCGGTCATTCCATCTAACTCATAACTGACTTACTTACGTATAACTTTCTTTCCGTTAATAATTACCATACCCTTAAAGTTCTTGTCTACACGTTGGCCTGCAAGGTTGTAAACAACTTCATTGTCAAGTGTTTTATTTACAGTGCTAACAGTATTGATACCTGTTGGATCATCAAGAACCCAGTTGGTGATGTACTTATCCATGATAGCCATTGTTGACTTTTCAACATTGTAGTTACCATAGAGAGCATTCTTATCAGGCTGAACACTCAGTTCGTTTGCTTCATACATAGCACCACCACACCAATATGTTGCATTTACCTGATAGCTGCGGAAGAAATCAAGAGCCTCATCGATAACTGTCATCCAACGCTCATCACTTGCAGTCTTTGCACCCACATAAGGTACGCCAAACTCCCCAATGAGAGCTTTCTTGTTGTTTACCTTACACCACTCAAGGAATGGAGCAAAACGTTTTCTGAAATCAACTTCCTGATACCCCTTCTGATATGTACCAGAGTTGTCCTTATCAAAGTAACCATGAGCCTCGAAGACAATTTTGTTCTGGGGGTCAACGAGATTAGCAAGATCCCAATTGCTGCTTGCCTTATAGCTCCAATCTACAGTTGAAGGATACTCTGGATACAGCTTGTCACTGCGGTTACCGTAGATCCACTCGTATGCTGATGCCCAATTAGCACCCTCAACGATGATCTGTGCCTTTGTATCTACAGTACGAATAGCATTTATAGCTGCCTGATAGATTGGAACCAAATTTGCAGCGCTTACCTTTGGTTCATTTTGTAGGTCATAGCCCCAAATATTCTTGTTGTCCTTGAATGCTTCTGCAATCATCTTCCACATACGAGCAAACTTTTCTGCGGTATAAACCTCATCACCGAGTTTCTGCTGTGTACCATTAATCGTACGCTCTGCATAATCGTGTGCATCAAGGAATACCCACATACCAAGGCGCTCAGCCTCATCAACAACAGCCTTCATAGCTTTAATATCACTATTTGTCTGATCATAGTCAAGAGTTTCACCATCGAGATCCTCAAGTACACGTGCTGCACGGAAGGGGAAACGAATCAGACGAACTCCCTTAGCCTTATAGTAAAAGAGGTCCTGCATCTTAGGATAAATATAATCTTTACCGAATGTGCCAGGAACAGAACCACCAGAAGCAGAAGCAAGGTTTACACCAAGCATTGGCTCATCCATAGGAGGAAGTTCACCAGCTGTGTTATCCTGGATTGTAGGATACTTTGTTGGATCATAGTCAGAACCGCCCTCTGTTGGCTGACCCCAGAAATAGATATTATCTACATAGAGAGTACCCTTACCGGTCTTGCGGATACGGAATCCAGCCATACCTTTAGCGAAATCACGACCAACAAAGTTTGCAAGAGGAATATCCAGAGATACCCACTTATCAGCAGGAAGCTCACGCCAGTTAGCATCACCATTAGCTGTCTCGTAAGTGATAGGCTCACTCCAGAGTTGGAATCCCATATTGAATGTCTCAACCTTATCAGAAGCAGGAGTATAAAGATCAATATGTACATAACCCTTATCGCTTACGTCGCGCTGACCAAGGTTGACAGCACACCAGTCAAGGTTTGTGATACGGCATACCTTGTGAGTAGCATCGTGATCAAGAACCTCTACAGTAGCCTTAGAATATGTTGTTGGCTCAAACTTACCGAACAGAGGAGAATACTCATCGGTGAAGAATGCCTTAACATCACTTGCAGGAGTCTGAGGAGTTGGAGCGAGAGGGATTGTGATACCGCTTGTAGGTGGAGTATCACCACTGCCACCTTCAGAACCACCATCTGTGGTACCCTTTGCGCCTTCTGTCTTTGAGAAGTAAACGTTGTCGATGATCATCTCACCTACACCGCTGTGCTTAAAACGAATTTCTGATATATTTGAAGCATCAAGCCCCTTAGCTGTGAAGTCAGCAACCTTGATGTTAAGACTTGTCCACTTACCTGCTGCGAGTGTTGTTGTTCCTGTATAGTATGAGGAACTGCCATTCACGAGGATAGGCTGTACACTTGCCACTTTTTCATCTGGAACGTAAAGGTCTACGTGGAGATAAGTCATATCAGAAGCATCAACAATACCACCAAGGTCAAACTTTGCCCATGTGTAGTTAGTGAGCTTCATTGCTCCGTCGTTAGCTGTTACCTGGATAGTCTCAGCAGCATAACCGCTGTTACCACCTACAGCCTCAAATTTAGCAGCTACTGGTACGTAAGCGTCAGAATAGACAGACTTCACGTCAGCTGCAGCATTTGTTGGTGTTGGAGCTGGATTCAAACCAGAAACAGAAGGTCCTGGAGTTGGACCAACAGGAATGTCACCATCCTCATTAAAGAAATACACATTGTCGAGATAAATCAGACCGGTCTTATTAGCAGGATCCTTGAATGTAAGGTTGTTGACTGCAGTCAGACCTACTGCCTGGAAGTCAGCTACCTTCAAAGTTACGCTTGTCCATTTACCTGGAGTAAGAGTCTGCTTACCAGAGTAAGCTTCTTTCTTTGCTTTTACATTATACATACCAGGCTGAACAGATGTTGTTACATTGCCCTCTGGTACATATACATCGAAATGAATCTTTTCAAGACCTGTGAGGTCAACAGTTGTTGTTCCCGGGATATCACCAAGTGCGAAATGTGCCCAACGGAAACCCTTTACCTCAAGAACCTTGTCTGTAGTACCCTCGATTGTTTTCTCTGACAGCTGTACACCACTATTGTTATAACAGTTGAAGTTATAATATGGTTCATACTCATCACAGAACATAGAGCGAACCTTTGAAGCTGCAACAGTTGGCTTAGGAGCAGATACTGTAGGCATTGTATTTGCAGGTGCCTTGGTTGTGTAGAAGTACACATTATCCATATAGAATGTGTTACCCGGCGTTTTGGTCATTGTCATACGCAGCACCTGTGTATTGCTGAAGTCATATCCATTGAATGCAGACAAAGGAATATCAACACTTGTCCACTGTCCTGCAGGAGTGTCTGTGTTATATGCATCAGCATATTTTTCACCACCACTCCAGAGAGAGAAACCAAAACGAACCTGAGAAACACCACCCTCAGCAGGAGAGTATACATCAGCATGGAGATATTCCATATCTGATACATTACGACCACCTACAGCTATAGCCACATAGTCACCAGAGAGCTTTGCCACATTATCTGTGGTACCAGCAATCTGAATAGTATTAAGGGTTGCGCCATGGGATCGTGCCCACTTTGTGAATGCAGGATAGGCATCACTGAACGCCGACTTCACCATATCCGGATTTACCGTTGGCGTTGGTGCTGACACTGTTGGATCCTGGGCAGAAGCACCAAAACAACATGCCAGCATTACAATTGCTAATAGTAATTGTTTCATATTAATTTACAGTTGATAAGTTAAAGTGTCGGATTACTTTCTGATCATCTTCTTACCGTCTACGATAACGATACCCTTGTAGTTCTTTTCTACGCGCTGACCTGCAATATTATATGTATGACCTGTCTTTGAATTTTTCTGCATTGTCACATTCTCAATACCTGTTGCACCATCAGCAAGAATTGTGTTCTGAGCGGCAAAGGTATCATTATTATGAGCAATGATGTTTGTCATATAAATAAGTGTTGGATAAGGATTAACTGTTGCATCTACAGCCTCACCACCAAGCTTGAAGACATTAATGCAACGCTGCTGAATCTCATTTTTCTTGCTCCATGCAAAAGATGACATATCAATATCCAGACGAACCCACTCACCAGCCTTCAAGTCTATGACAGGAGAGACGAACTTCTCACCAGGCCACCAGTTCTGCATTGCAAAGTCGAGTTTACCATTTGCGTTTGCCCATATATCAAGGTGAAGATACTTATACTCACTGAGATCAAGAGTACTACCAAACTGCTCTGGGAGAAAATCGAGATTGTCAATACGGATAGCAGCACCATCACCGGCCTCATCCTCACTGACAGTACAAGTCTGACCCCATTTTACAGGTGCCCAGTTGCTTGCAGAATTGCCTTTACTGTCCTTGATAACCTCAAAATAGGTGTCTTGGTCGGCTGCGAAAATTACACCAACTTCACCTGGTTCAATGTTAAAAGTTGGAGGAGTAGTTACTTCCTGAGCCTGAACGGCTGTTGCCATACATGCGATTGCGCTTACTGCGAATAATTTGGTAAACATGTTCATGATTTTTAAATTTTTAGTTATTGAATTTATGGTGGCAAAGGTAAAAAAACAACGGTTCTTTTTATGCAAGAATATTGCTATCGGATGCAAACATCTTGCTAAAAAGAGCCGTTGAGAATATAATTATATTGTTTTTTACTACATATTATAGCGTTTTATGCTGATTACACCGCCAGAAATTGATTTTAGAGAGTTGATGTAGATATAAGCGCGAAATTTACCATCACCTGTTTCAATCCACATACCACCCTGCTGTTTCATGTTGATGCAATAGTTTGGCATGCCATCGAGCTGAATTGTTTCGAAGTCGATATCGTCAATATATGTACCTTTGTTTGGTTCATCTGTGAGATGACCATCAATAATACCCCACTCCTTACGCAGTTTAAGATTACGAGTGAATGTCTCAGGAACTGTGAGATTGTCGAGCCACTCCTTATCAGCAACAGGTGCTGCAAAAGTATGTCCGAAGTTAACACCCTCACTGGTCTTGTTACGCCACAGATAAACAAGGTCAATCTTCTCAGGAATCTGCCGTGCCTCTGCCAGTGTGTAAGCAGCCATATCTTCAAGAGAGATATAGCAACGTGTCTTTGTCAGAGTGATGTTACGCTTCAGATACTGCTTGCATATTTTGTAAGGACCCATTTCTACTGTTTTCACCTGTCCGTCCCTTGACTTAGCTGTAAACTTGAATGTTACTTCCTTGCCACGTGCCTCCTCTGGAATCACGTAGTAGTAACGCAGTGTTGCAGCACATGTATCGGTAGTGAATGTAACAGTAGTCTTGTTTCCACTGTTCACACTTGGAGAACCAACCTCAACTGGAACATCCATACCAGATGAATTGGTATAATATGAATTATTCTCAAGATATGTTCCCTCTGCACCTGCAATAGATGCCTCAACAGTGCATGACTCTATCTGTCCTGAACCATAAGGCATCGCCATGGCATAGGCAAAATAAATCTGATTTCCAACAACATTTGGGCCAAGTGTACGCTTCAGACAACGTGAATTCAGCTCATTTGCTCTGGTCTCTTCTTTGTCTGAACAACCCACTGTGCCTAATGACAGGACCATGATGGCCAGAATAGTTAATATACTAATAATATTACGTTTCATAATTGATTATTGTTTTTTCTGCTGAACTGTTATAAAAATAGTGTAAGTCTTGCTGACGCGACGACTACCTGAAATCACGGTATATTGACGTGGATTCTCCAGATCTGAGAAATCTGTGATTCCTTCAATCTTTGGTGAGAGCTTAGCATCAGTAACTAGAGAGAACTTTGGATAGAGATGCTTCAGATCTGTACCATAGGCAACAGTAATACGGATGATACCATTCTCATTGTCAATCTCTGCATCGCCCACCTTTACTGTAAGATGGTCTGTACCTGTGAGGTCAAAGTTACTAACATAACACTCGTCACGGTCAGTGATAAGAAGACCGTCCTCATCTACAGGGTTGTCGTAGCAGCCTGTGAACATCACCAGCGCTACAAACATCATTATACTTGAAATTATCTTTTTCATATTTTCTTTGCTTTTAAAAAAATATTATCTCCAAGGCTTATTCTGAGTGAGGTTAGAGTTCTTATTACGCTCACTCTCAGGAATCTGGAAGATATAGCACTGCTGATACTGTAGGATTGGAGAGTTCACCCAGTACTGGTTCTCCTGTGCGCCAAACACGTCATACCATGTATAGCCAGTGCTCCCTGGACCACCATAGACATTCTCCAGACGACGCCAGCGACGAAGGTCGAAAACACGCTGTCCTTCACCGATAAGCTCTACTATACGCTCCTGCTCAATAGCATCGAAGAATGAGTCGTGATCAGCATACTTATCAGCCTTCAAAGCAGGAAGGTTTCCTCTGTGACGAATACGATTTACAAGTGCTACACTCGTTGGAGTTGGACCATTGATCTCGTTATCAGCCTCAGCATACATCAGGAAGACATCAGCCAGACGAATTACAGGCCAGTTGAAGTCACCATCAGTACGATCCTGACCAGCATAGTTACGGATGAACTTACGGAACACATAACCTGTTGTTGACAGTACGTTATATGATGTATAGTTTACTTTCTTGTAAGAGTCGCCATCCTCCTCATACACATCAAGAGGACCTTCCCAGTTCTTGTACTCGTATGGTGACAGACCAGTCTCCTTAAGAGACATCATACCCATAATCTGTTCGTAGTCCCACATGATAGTAGCTTTCATACGATAGTCACGGTTAGCATAGCTCTCAGGATTAAGAGAAGAGTTCTTCGTCACACGTGCATTGTTGCTTGGTGACATAGCAACGAGAGGCTCACAGAAATCACCAGTCTTTGTTGACTGATAACGGTCAACAATATTTGCACGAGGGTTCACCCATGACTGAGAGTACTGAACGGTACGACCAGCAAAATCACGCATGAGCTGCTCACCCTGGTTTGTGCTGCTGCCACCCTGCTGGAATGTGAAGACAAACTCACTATCACCATTTGCCTTTGGAGTGAAGAGATAGAAATAGTTTGGAAGGTTTGTTGCACCACCAAGTTTCTTTACCTTACCTGTCATGTCTACGCCATTGATCTTTGTACCCTTTGGCCACATCTCTGCAGGACCATCGCATACACCAGGCTCACCACCACGGTAGAGATCAAGGTTGAAATCGTTGATAACCTTACCGAAATCCTCACGAGCTGCCTTATAAGCACGCTGCGCCTCAGCTTCACTTGGCGTGAATGTGTCCAACTCTGGCCAACCATAGTGGTTCCAGCTTGCCCAATACAGATTAATCTTACCTCTAAGTGCGATAGCAGCTGGCTTGCTGTAACGCCCCTGTACCCTTGCCTTAGCAGGAAGAACCTGCTCAATCTCGTCAAGATCAGCAATAAGTTTTGCATAAATTTCAGAAATAGGAGTACGAGGCATGCTCGCTACCTCTGCATTACTCTTTACATTCCAGTCTATATATGGTACATCACCCCACCATGAGATAAGACGGAAATATATCAGTGCACGCATGAGTTTACATTCTGCAATAACAACTTGCATTTTCTTTTTCACCTCTTCGCTTTGAGTGTTGTCACGCATTGTGCTTACATGGTCTATAACATAGTTTGCATGGTCAATGGCACCATAACAATACTTGTACATATTCTCAAACCATCCACCAAATCCCCATGGCAGGTAATCCCAACGCCCCATATAGGCCCGTCCATTGTTACCACTATTTGAAAGAAATGAGTTTCCACGCATTTTCACATATTCTCCCATACCATCAAGATAGTAGTCGCGATTGAAAAGGTAACGTGTGTCAGAAATCACACCTGCAAGAGCAGATGTTGCATCCGCTTCTGTTTTCCAATATTTTCCTGATGAAAGAGCATCTGTAGGCTCCTGCTCCAACAGGTTGTCACGGCAGGATGCTAAAGAGAGCGCTGCCAGGAAGACAAGTGAAAGTTTATATATATTTTTATTCATTGTTGTTTTATTTTGAATTACCCACTTAGAAAGAAAGATTCAGACCTACTGTATATGTCTTTGTTGTAGGATAAAGGTCGCCAGAGCCTGCAGGTTTCTCAGGATCCAATCCCTCATAACCAGTGATAGTGAGAAGGTTTTCTGCACTGAAATACACACGAAGGTTCTCTACATAAAACTTCTGTGTCAAGCCCTTAGGAAGTGTATAACCAAGCTGAATATTTTTCATACGGAAATAGTCCATATTGCGCAAATAGAATGCATTATCGGTAGCATTTGTTGCATTACCACCAAGACGAGGCCATTCTCCTCCACGATTTTCCCATGACCAAGGCTTATTTATATGATCTGTTGTTGAAGTATAACTCTGTGTTGGAAGAATTGTCTGGTTAAACTTGTTAATCCAGATATCCTTACGACCAGCACCGCCTTGCCACAGCATAGCAAAATCGAAGCCCTCATAACTCGCCTTTACATTCAGTGCAAAGTTCATTGTCGGAGCATCACGCAATGAACTTGCATTCGCAATTTTATCATTTGCATCAAGAATTCCATCACCATTGGTATCCAATCGAATGATATCACCAGGTTTGGCTCCCTGGTCTGCATAGTTATATATATCTTGGAATGTCTGTGCCAAAGTTGGCAAAGCATCCATATAGTATACAAAGTGATATGGCATATTCAAGTATACATAACCCTTATCGAGGAACTCACCCCATTTTTCGAGATTCATGCGGTTGTAAGAAAAGTTACCTGTTACAGAATATTTTAGCTTGCCAATATTATCACGCCATGTAATATTTGCCTCAAAACCGCGGTTACGAAGGTTTCCTAGGTTAGCTTTTGGTGCTTCATAACCTCCTGAAAGAAGGATTGACATCTGTGAATTCTGCAACATACCCGTTGTCAGACGATCATAATAATCGAACTGGGCAGATAAACGGTTGTTGAAGAAGTCAAGGTCGAGACCAAGATTGAAGACACCAGTTTTCTCCCAAGTAAGGTTCTCGTTCAGCATTTTCTGATACGTGAAACCTGTTGCAATACTGCCATCGAACATATAATTGTTCTGTGTCATAATCTCACGCTGCTGATAAGCGCCAACACCACTATTGTTTCCCAGCTGACCATAAGATACACGAAGCTTAGCATTGTCGAGCCACTTCTCTACATATGGCTTTATCCAAGATTCCTCAGAGATACGCCATCCCAAAGAAGCTGATGGGAAGAAACCATAACGATGTCCTTTGAGGAACTTAGAACTACCATCAACGCGGAAATTAAGTTCCATAAGATAACGGTCAAAAGCAGAATAGTTCACACGGCCAATCCATGAACGCAACCCTTGACGTGCAGAAGTTCCAGCTGTTATCTGCGTTGTTGTAAGGGCTGAATTAATTTCAGAAAGTGAAGGATGGATACAATCCTTACGACCAGTAGTATTTGAACGGCTGTACCAGTACTCCTCACTATAAATACCGAGGAACTTCAAGTTATGATTCTCACCGAACTTCGTCTCGTAGTTCAGACGGAAGTTCATCAGAGTTTTATAGCCGTTCTTATTTGTATCTGTCACACCAGAGTTTTCAGCTACGTACCATAAATCCTTATATGAATCGGTCTGATAGTTATATGACTGTGTTGGAGTTGGAGCATCCTTATAATACTGATTGTAGTAACGCAGAGAGTAATCCAGACGTGCCGTGAAACCCCTAAAAGGCTTGAAAGTGATGAAGGCAGAGCCATTGAGCTCCTGACGATTCTCACGTTTCACACTGTTTTTATATACGGCAAGTGCATTGAATGCCTCAGGAAGTTCACCGTATGCCATTGGACCACCATATGTACCTGTTTTCGAATCATATGGGTAAATACCAGCAATAGCTGTTGAAATACGGTTATCCTCACCATTGAAGCCATTACTCTGACAATATGAATAGTTACTCCAGTTACCGTCAATCCTCATGCCGACCTGCAGATTCTTAAGAATATCATAGTCGTAGTTCAGACGGATATTATAACGATCATAGTCATTGCTGATCTGCAACCCCTGCTGTTTCACATAACCGATAGATGCGAAGAAATTACTCTTCTCCCCACCACCTGTTGCAGATACGTTATAATTCTGAATGTTACCAGTTCTCATAACATAATCCCACCAGTCTGTATTTGGATATTTCACTGGATCAATCATTCCCAGAGCCATCCACTGATCAATTGTACCGTCTTTATAGTTCTGCTGAACACCATTGGTACCTGGGTCTGTAGCTGCAGAAATCTGGTGCAGGGTAAGAGCCTGAGCATAGTCACTCAGAAGGTCATAACTACGTGTAGCCTTCTGCCAACCATAAGAAGCAGAGAAGTTGATCTGTGTCTTATGGTCCTTGCTTCCGCTCTTTGTCTTGATAAGGATGACACCATTGGCAGCACGTGAACCATACACAGATGCTGCTGTAGCATCCTTCAGGACTGTGATACTCTCGATATCATTCATGTTGACACGGTTAATATCAACATCTGGCATATCATCGACAACGATAAGTGGTGATGCGTCATTGATTGTTCCCATACCACGAATCAGGAGAGTTGCATTATTATTTCCGGCCATACCCGTTGACTGATTAACAGACAGACCAGGCATAAGTCCAGAGAGAGCTGATGATACATTAGCTACAGAGCGTGATGTAAGTTCTTTATCTACATTAACAGAGGCAACAGCACCGGTGAGATTTACCTTCTTCTGAGTGCCATAACCTACGACAACGACCTGATCAAGCATCTCTGCGCTGTCATCAAGAGTAACGTCCAGTTGATTCCTTGAACCAATCTTCTGCTCAAAAGAACTGTAACCTACATAAGAAAAAGTAAGCACAGCCTTGTCATTAGGGACTGAAATAGTATAGTTACCATCGATATCGGTCACAGCTCCGGCTTTACCGCCTTTCACCTGTACCGTAACACCGATAAGTGGCTCACCATTCTTGTCATGCACGTGACCTTTTACCACGTGGTCCTGTGCCATAGCTGTCATCGACATACTGGCTGCTAGGATTAAGGTTGAGAATAGTTTACGATTCATGTTAAAAAGATAATTATTTAGTTATTTTTAATATATTCGTTAGGAAGGATATGGAAATAGTCCTGGAAGCACTTCGAGAAATAAGAAGGCGTGTTAAAGCCCACCATGTAACATACTTCCACCACCTGATACTTCTCAGTTGCAAGGAGTTCTGCACTCTTATTGAGCCGTATGATCTTGATATAATCATTAGGGGTCTTACCTGTAACACGCTTCACCTTCTTGTGGAAATTACTGCGACTCATATAGAACTGCTTAGCGAGTTCGTCAATATTAAAATCAGAGTTACTGAGGTTATCAAGAATAATCTGATTCAGCTTCTCTACAAACTCTGCATTCTCCTTCTCTGTCTCGTCCTCATGATGTTGAGTCTTCTTATAATACTCAAGAGGTGACAGAATGAAGTTTTCACGTATACGGTCTCTGTTTTCAAGGATACTTGTGATTTGTGCACGAAGTTGCTCCAATGAGAATGGCTTTTCCATGTATGCATTTGCACCGATATTCAAAAGGTCTACCTTTGTTGACACATCTGTCTTTGCAGACAGAATAATGAAAGGAAGATGAGAATAAGCAGAGTTAGAGCGTACAGCACGACAGAGTTCCAGTCCGTCCATCTCCGGCATCATAACATCAGATACAATAATATCGATGTCTTCTTTCTCAAGTACTTCAAGAGCCTTGATACCATTCTCTGCCTCAAGCATATGATAGGAATCATCCATATTATCTATGATATATGAACGGAGCTCATCATTATCCTCAACGATGAGCACTGTAGAACGAGAATCGTTGTTAACTTCATCGATAGCTGAAGGTTCTTCTGTAAACTGTACTGCCTCGGCAGCTTCCTCAGATGGTGCTCCTTCCAGATTCATTCCTATGGTAAGCAGGAATGTGGTACCATGACCATATTCAGATTCTACTGTGACATCACCCTGATGCATCATCGCAAGATTCTTTGCCAATGGCAGACCAAGGCCTGTACCAGGATGCTTGCCATGATCGTCAATCTGATAGAACGATTCAAAGATCTTGTTCTGATCTTCTTTCTTGATGCCAGGGCCATCATCAGTAACGCTGACATTAAGTTTCGAAGGCTCTGACCAGAGAGTGACCTTTATTTCCTTATTAGCAAATTTTATTGCATTTGACAGCAGATTACTGAGCATCTTAACAAATGCTTCCTCATCGAGATTGCAGAACACAGCCTCTTCTGGCTTTTCCACGTCCAGGCTGAGTTTATGCATATTTGCAAACTCTTTATAGCGACTGCAGATGGTATCAACTTTCTCAGATACATTGCAGGACTTGAAGTTCAGCTGAACCTTATGAGCTTCCACCTTACGGAAGTCCAAGAGCTGATTGATTAGCTCAAGAAGACGCTTAACATTATTCTGGATAATAGATAGATTCTTCTTTGTCTTCTCACTGCCATCACCAGATGCTATAATTGTATTCAGTGGCGCTGTGATGAGTGACAATGGAGTACGGATTTCGTGAGCAATATTTGTGAAGAATCCTATCTTCGAATCATACAGTTCCTTTTCCTTGTCCAGAGAGAAACGGTACATCTTCTCCTTGTTCTCTGACTTCAAATGATTACGATAATTGCAGACGATATACCATACCAGCCAGCTGATTATCATCACATATAACAGCAACATGAAGTTCGACAGAAGGAATGGACGATTAATTGTTATAGACAGTTTCACAACTTTACCTTCAACACCATCATTATTCATTCCCTTTACGTAAAGAGTATAATCACCAGATGGAATGTTCATATAACGGATATGACCATCGTCACCAGTTATCTCATTCCATTGTTCATCAAATCCTTCAAGCTTATAGAGGATACGGTTCTGTGACGGAGCAAGGAAGCTCATGCATGAAACATCAAAACTGAATGACGACTGATCTGATTCCAGTTCTATCTCCTTAGCATCGCTGATGCCGCACTCCAGAGGACTGTCGTCCATATCTGGGTGCATCTCAATACCATCTATATAGAAAGAGGAGATGAACACACGTGGACGGATATTGTTTTCGCGAATATTCTGAGGGTTGAACGATACAAAGCCCGTTGAGCCACCGATATACATCATTCCATTATGGCTCAGCAAGGCTCCACCTGCTGTATAATGAAGGTGCAAAGGCTTCTCAATATAGTTGAACTTATGAACCTGATATTTACCTGGGGTGATGCGGACCATGCCCTTACCTGTTGTGACCCATATATTGCCCATGCGGTCCTCAACGATAGAATAGATAATATCAGATACAAAGCCAGTGCTCTCGGTAAAGATCTTATTGAATTTTCCTGACTGCGGATTGAGGATTCCCAGTCCGCCACCCTCTGTGCCTGCCCAGACATTGCCCTTTGAATCCTGAAGAACACAGTTCACATTGTTCACCATCAGCGATTTAGCATCGTTGTTGTCGTGAAGATAGCTCTTGTACTTTCCGTCGCTTGAGAGACATATCAGGCCATATTTATGACAGGCAAACCAGATAGAACCATTATAGTCTTCAGCGATATCCTTGACAGGATAGCCAGCCATCTTCTTCAAAGAGTACAGACGACCGTCCTTAAGGATATTGACACCCTGGTTTGTACCGAGATATACGCTGCCGACTGTCGACTTCAGCATCGATGTGACAATATTATCACAAAGGCCGTCAGCAGTGGTAAGCCATTTGGTGACAGCCATGCTCCTTAAGTCAACAACTGCAACTCCTGAGTCATAATTACTTACAAGGAGGTTCTGACCATCAGAAAGCAATGTCTGCACATTATTGGTCTTGAGGTTCACACCACATGCTGAGACAGTGCGCGTTGCAGGGTTGTAGACCTTCAGACCGCTGTTTCTCGTTGCCATGAACACACGACCGTCAGGAACCTCTGCAAATCCCTGAACAATACTGATGTCGCCAGAGATACCACTCTGACCAGTAAAATAAGAGAACTTGTTTACGTATGGTGACCAGTAGCTCACACCAGAGAAATATGTGCCGAGCCACAGACCACCCTCATGATCTTTTGCGATAGAGAAGATACTGTTGTCCTGCAGGTTGTCGTATGACAGACCGTCATTGAACATTGTCATCTGCTCTGTCAAAGTGTTCACCTTCACAAGTCCCATCTCAGACCCCATCACCAGTTCATATCTGCCGAAAGGAGTTATCGACTTCACATTATATATATTAGCACTTACAGGCGATGCTCCGGAGATTTGGTTCACCACATTCTCGCGGAATCTGTAATGGAACAGACCTCTTCTCGATGTACCAACCCAAAGGGTATTACGGTAGTCACAATATATTGTCTGGATATTACAGTCAGGAATGGCTGCAGACTTACATCTGCCGTTTGCCATATTCAATGAGAACAGTCCTGCACGGTCTGTACCGATCCATATATTACCGCTCATGTCATGGGCTAATGAAGTGATAAACTGACATGGCAACTCCTTCATATAATGACGTACAACCTTCAAGTTCCTGTTCAGATGGTAAAGACCCTGACCAAAACATCCAACCCATATATCGCCATTGGCATCAGAGATGATAGCATGGATACTCGTCTTATCATCATCACGTGACTTACCGTCAAGGCTGATATGAGTGAATGTCTCCGTCTGTCGGTTATATGAATACAATCCTTCCTTGGTACCTACAAGGAAATTACCAAATCTGTCTTCAAAGATACAATGAATGAAGTTATTGCCAATAGTCTTCTCATCACCGTTTCTTCTTCGGAACACTTTAAACTTACTTCCATCGAAACGATTCAGACCATCATTAGTACCAAACCACATATATCCTCGACTGTCTTCCATGACAGCCCAGACACTTGAATGAGAAAGTCCTTCTTCAACCTGGTAACTTCTGAAAAGCATTGCGTGACTACAGGTTAAGGATAAGAGCAACAGTAATAGGGTTATGGTTCTTTTCATTTTATTTGTTTTAATTGCGTGCAAAATTATGTATTATTAAAAGTATTGTATACCACTATCTTTTCTAAGAATACAAAAAAACGGCAAAATTAGCTCTTTTTTTTGCAAAAACAATAAAAATCACTGATTTCATCGCTAATAATAAGGTTATTACCAATAATCTTCTCATCACCGTTTCTTCTTCGGAACACTTTAAACTTACTTCCATCGAAACGATTCAGACCATCATTAGTACCAAACCACATATATCCTCGACTGTCTTCCACGACCGCCCAAACTATTGAATGAGAAAGTCCTTCTTCTACCTGGTAACTTCCGAAAAGCATTGCGTGGCTACAGGTTAAGGATAAGAGCAACAGTAATAGGGTTATGCTTCTCTTCACTTTATTTGTCAGTAATATTCTGTAGTTCCTACACCACAGGATGAGAATGCGAGAAATCTATAATAAATAACATTAAAGCATTCACCATTTATCTATTCTTTAGAACTTTTCCCAGACATCGTCACTCAAAAAAAACAGCGCGCAACTCTTTTGAGTTACACGCTATCTAAATCATATTTATGTTATTTTTACCTATAAGAAATTTCCTAACTTTCTCGAAATCTGTGTCCAAAACGTTCTGCGTACTATCGATGATCTGTAACAGTCAAAACACGATAACGTTGTGAAATCACAAACAAAGACATCAAGGAATAAGAATCTGTTCTTTGAGAGGTAAAGAAACGGAACTACCACCAACTTGAACCAGATACGATCCTGGCACTGTCACAAACTGATGCTGGTCCATATCATAATAAGAGAATGAGTCAGAATCCAATTTTACTTGAATACGACGAGACTCTCCATGCTTCAGAAATACTTTTTCAAAGCCCTTCAACTCCTTCAACGGACGGGGCAAGGTAGGATTCACGCTTCCCACATAGACTTGAGCAACTTCTGCAGCATCCTTCTTGCCAGTATTTTTCAAGTTGAAAGATACAAGCCATGAATCATTATCTTTAACTATAGTAAGATTTGAATAGTCAAAAGAAGAATAGGAAAGGCCAAAGCCAAACGGGAATAAAGGCTTGACGCCATTGGCGTCATAACCACGATAGCCAACAAACACACCTTCACGATATTCCACAGTCTTACATTCTCTACCAGGTCGGTTCTCATAATAACTGTCATGGCAAGGATTGTCCTCCCATTTTTTCTCAATAGAAATAGGAAGTTTACCACTTGGAGAAATCTTTCCTGTCAGTATTTCTGACAAGGCGGTTCCTCCTTCCTGTCCTGGATACCAAGCCATCAGCAGGGCGTCTATCTTGCCAAGCCAACGGCTCATATCCACTCCACCGCCAGCATTGAGCACTACCGTCATCTTCTTTCCCACCTTAGAAAGGCGCTCTATCATTTCTTCCTGATACCCCGTAAGACGGAAAGAACGATCGAAGCCTTCTCCCTCTACATTGGAGTTAAAGCCTGTACTATAGATTATGTTTTCAACCTTAGCCAGACCTGCATACAATTTTTTCTCATTCAGACGAGAGATATTGCAGTTTACTGCTGCAGAAGATATGTTGTCAAAATATTCCAAAACAAAATGATACATTTGGCCTTTTTCTACCTTGAACGTTTTCTCACGATGGGAATAAGCATGGTTGCCCCAATCGCCTGTCAAAAGCTTATCGTTCACAAAGATACGGTAGCCATCATCGCCACCCATAGATATGCGCAACAGACCATCTTCCTTTGACTTATAATAGAAAGACCATCTTGCCGAGAAATGATCTTTAGGGAAACCTGGACCTATAGAGTCATAACCCCAATCAAATGCTATCCTGTCATCCACATGAGTTGAATCGGGAGTTCCTGAAAGCTTCTGATTTTTGTAATAAGAAGCCAAGAAACCTTTTTTTGTCATTGCCGCATCCATATAGACCTCACTATTAACATCATCATAGATGACGTCATCAGTCAAAACGACAAGATTGGGCTTGGCTTTCTTTAGGGCAGCACTCAACGTAGTAGAGGCAAAGGGATTTACGAAGCCACTTCCACCTCCTGTTGCCACAATATTGGCATTCTCACCAACAAGGGCTGTACGCCCTTTAAAAGGCAATGTGTTCTTATTGTTTTTCAGAAGTACAATACCTTCACGGGCTATCTGTAGAGCTTTCTGCTTGGACGATGCATAATTCAAGGCTATCGTTGTATCTTTCTGCTGTCGGTCGAGCAAGCCAAAAGCTATCAAAGACTGCAGAATGTGCTGTACCTTTTGATCAATCGTAGCCTCTGTCACCAATCCTTTTTTTATGGCTGGATAAAGATTCTCGTAATTCAGATTGCGTCCTTTTGGCATCTCCAAATCCAAACCATTATTAGCTGTATTGACAACAGAATACACAGAAGTCCAGTCAGACATCAAGAGGCCTTTAAATCCCCATGTGTCACGAAGTATCGTTTTATTGAGCCAGGCATTCTCTGTAGCATGCACACCATTGAGAAGATTATAGCTATCCATGACTGCACCTACATGAGCCTGCTGTACTGCCTTGCGAAATGCCGGGAAATAGATTTCCTGCAAAGTTCGCTCATCAATATCAGAACTGGCGTGATGACGACTCCACTCCTGGTTGTTTCCACAAAAATGCTTGATAGTTGCCATCACTCCCTTGCTCTGAACACCCTTGATGTACTGACAGGCTATCTCGGAAGTGAGATAGGGATCCTCTCCAAAATACTCATAATTACGACCGCACAAGGGTGAGCGATAAATATTAACGCCTGGACCCAACAAGATACCAACACCACGGGCACGGGCGTCATCGCCAAGGCCCTCACCCAACAGATGAGCCACATTTCTATTCCACGTGGCAGCAGTTAGGATGCCCGATGGAAACAAGGTGCTATGAGGCGCATGATTGCGAATGCCACAAGGACCATCAGCCAGCAATATGCGAGGGATACCCAGTCGCGGAATAGCACGCAGAGAAAAAGACGTCTCACCTGACAGATAATCTATCTTTTCTCTCAAAGTCATTTGTTCCACCAACTCTTTCGCTCTTTTCATAGCTTCATCATCTATGATTTGAGCCATCGAATGAGAACAAACGACACCAATTATCATCACCGCTATTGTACGGCTGATACTACACCAACTTTTTATCTGATGTTTCTTCATAACTATATTTTTATTTTGTCTTTATCTTTATCTTGCATGGCAGAAGCCCATCGGCAGAAGCCTCAAAAAAGAATTCGCCCACACTGCCATTACCTCGTACTATTGCCATCAGTTGTCCATGAAAGACAGGCATCTCTGATATGTGAAAAGGATTCAAGTCGGTAGGGTCGCCATTAGCCGAAGCAACAAACTCTCCGCATCCATTTACTTTGAAACGAATTCTTTCAGAACTGTCAGGGCACAGATTACCCTGCCTATCGACTACTTTTAACTGCACAAAAGCATACTCAGTACCATTGGCGCACATACTATGCTTATCGACCGTTGCCACCAACCGATAAGGTTGTCCTGCTGTACAAACAGAATCGCTCATTGCAGGAAGTCCATCCCTATCGTAAGCGACAACCACAAGTTTACCAGGCTCATATTTCACAGAATCCCATATCAACCGATAATGTCGTAGGAGAGCCAGACTATCACTCTTCATGGACTGTGCTTCCGACAAGGTAAGTTTACACCTACGCCCCATACTTTTCCCATTTAGGAACAACTCTGCCTCTGGATAATCTGTATATACCATTACAGGAGTTATCTGTCCCTCGCGCCCATGCCAAGTCCAATGAGGAAGTACATGAAGTGTATGCTCTCTCTTATTCCACAGACTGCGATAAAGATAATACCTGTCTTTAGGTATGTTGGCTAAGTCGATAATACCAAAAAGCGAGCTATGACTTGGCCAGCTATCATTATTATAAGGTGTTGGCTCACCCAAATAGTCGAAGCCCGTCCATACAAACTGTCCTAAATACCATGGATATTTCTCGGCCAAGGAAAAATCAACATCTGGCGTGTTACTCCAGCTACAATATTCCACATCATAACCCGAAGACTGATGGTCTGCGTACATTGCCATGGATCTCAACTTTAGAGGGAATTTATAAACACCACGCGAACTTACCGTGGAAGCAGTCTCTGAACCGAGAATCATTCCTTGCTGCCAAACTGCAGCAGCTTTTTCAAAGTTCCTGGTATTGTAGTTGATGCCAGGAATATCCACATCTTTGGCGAATCCATTAGCCAAAACATACGGAATTTGATCCATACATACTGTAACAAGTCGTGTAGAATCTTCTTCATGACAATACTGCTGCAAACGCCTCACCATTTTCCATCCTTCGGCATCTCGCTGATTAGGCACCTCGTTGCCTATTCCCCACAAGATGACAGAAGCATGATTGCGAAAATGGCGCACCATATCTCTTACCATTCTCTCTGCATAATCTTCAAAATAACGATGGAATCCTTTCTCGCACTTAGGTATATCCCACTCGTCGAAAGGCTCTATCAGTAACATCAACCCCATCTCATCACACAATCGGGGCAATAATGAGGAAGGAAGATTATGGGAAGTTCGGATGGCATCACACCCCATATTCTTTAAAAGCCTGAGCCTATAGCGAAGAGCAGACTCATTAACAGCGGTACCCAGCGCTCCGAAATCATGATGTATGCAAACCCCTTGTATCTGACGATGCTTCCCATTCAGGAAAAAGCCCTGTCCCTTGACAAATTCAACACTTCTAATGCCAACCTCCTGCTCCAAGTGGTCAACAACACGTTTATCCCGAACTAAAGAGATACGCAAATGATAAAGATTAGGCTGTTCCGGACTCCACAATCGTGGATTCAATACTGTCAAAATCTGTCGAGAGTTTTGTTCACCCGCCCGCACCGAGGCTTGCCGACTGGCAACAACCTTCCGGTTAATATCCAATAGTTCTATTCTGACGATGCTATTTGGAATATTATTCCCGTCTATAGCAGCATCTACACTTACTTCTGCCTTATTAGCACCAACTATTTTAGTAATAACTTTGGTATTCCAAGCTGAAAGAAGGACATCTCCCGTCTCAATCAACCTCACTTCCCGAAATATTCCTGCGCCAGGATACCAACGCGAAGAATGAGCCTTGGAATCTAACTTAATCGCCAAGACATTATCTTTGCCAGGACGATGTGCATAGGAGGTTATTTCTACTTGAAATGCAGCATAGCCATTCGGTTGAAAGGCCACTTGCCGCCCATTTACAAAGACTGTGGCCTCGCTCATCACTCCATCAAAATAAAGAAAGCTCCGTGAATTACCATTCAAGCGAAAATGACAACGATACCAAGCCTCACCATCATAAGGAAGTCCTCCGGTACGACCCGTCTTACGATTCACCTTGGTTTCTTTGTTTTGGATATTCATCACATCCTGCAAGTCGTTGTTCCTATCAAAAGGTCCCAATATGGCATAATCGTGAGGAACAGTCACACTGCTCCATAACTTATCGTCATAATTCACCTTCTCTGCAGAAGCATATCGTCCACGAGCAAATTTCCACCCTTCCCCAAGTATGCGTTCGCTACGTTGAGAAAAAACAGAAAGGAAAGATATACACACCAACAAAGAAAGAACAAGAAAACGTTTCATAAATCTTCTATTCTATATTCAACTTCAATTCCTTATCACCCACAAGTATCGACACCTCGCCAGACTCCACAAATCGTTTGCCATCTGCATCAATATATCCAAGGTCTCTCTCCACATCGACATCAAAGGTATAAGTAATACTCTCGCCTTTCCGTATTAGTTTCTTCTCAAAGAACTTCAACTCTTTACATGGGCGCGTAATAGAACTATAAGGATCCACAACATACCAAAAGACTGTTTCTTTGCCATCTCTATCACCATCATTGGTTACAGAAACCGAAACCTGAAACTTATCATTCTTGGTCACATGTGATTTACTTGCAACTGGAGAACCATAAGTAAAATGCGTATAGCTCAGTCCATGACCAAATGGATACAAAGGCTCGCTCGTCATATCCTTATAAAAGCCCTGATGACGGCGGGCGCTATTACGTCTGTTATAATAAATTGGTATCTGACCTTGCGCATAAGGGAACGTCATCGCCAACTTGCCTGAAGGATTATAGCGGCCTGAAAGAATGCCTCCAAGCGCTTCACCTCCTGCTATACCAGGATGCCAAACTTCCAAAATTGCTTCTGACAAATCCACAGCCTCACCCAGAACAACAGGGCGACCACTTGCCAAAACGAGCACAATCTTACCACCAGCATTCTTCACGGTATGCATCAACTTTTGCTGAATGGCAGGCAGACTGATGTCGGCATGAGAATTATTCTCACCACTCCAACTACCTTTCTCGCCCATACACATGATAACAACATCAGCCCATTTGGCCAAAGCCTCTGCTTCCTTAAAGCCTGATTCGTCATCACCGTCAAAATCACAACCTTTAGCATACCTCACTTCGGAGGTTCCAGCAAACTCCTTCTGAATGCCAGCAAGCAATTTCTGAATATCCTGATCCTCACCATGTCCCCACCAACAGCCAAGCAAGTCATGAGCATTGTCAGCCATCGGTCCCAACACCGCTATCTTCTTTGCAGACTGTAATGGCAATATACCCGAATTCTTCAAAAGAACCATTGACTCGGAAGTTATGTCGGAAGCTACCTGCAAGCTTTGTGGTAGCAGGAAACGAGCTGCAGGCTTTGAAACTGGGGTATAAGGATTTTCAAACAATCCCAATTGGAACTTTACCCTCAGCACTCGCCTCACAGCCTCATCAATAACAGCCATACTAACCTTACCTTCAGTGACCAAAGACTCCAAATATGCATCATACGAATGAGACATCATATCCATATCAAGTCCTGCTTTTATCGCCAACGCTCCTGCCTCCTTCAAATTCTTGGCCATACCTTGGTTCTTCAATTGCTGTATGGCAGCCCAATCCGAAACAACCATACCAGGAAAATGCCAACGATGGCGAAGGACCTCTGTCAGCGTATAATAGTTAGCAGATCCTGGCGTGCCACTAATATCATTAAAACTGCTCATAATCGTAACTGCGCCAGCCTTCACACCCATCTCGTATGGAAGAAGATAAGTATCCCATAGACTCTGACGGGAAATCTCTGTATAAACATAATCGCGACCTGCCTCAGAAGCTCCATAGCCCACATAATGTTTCAAACATGCGGCAACAGACGTTGCAGCAGCAAGGCTGTTGCCTTGATAACCTTTCACGGCAGCCTGTGCAAACACGCCATTGGCATAGGGATCCTCTCCGTAGCATTCAGCCACACGCCCCCATCTTGGATCTCTGCTGACATCTATCATCGGAGAGAAAGTCCAGTCTACACCACTCATTCTACACTCTTGAGCAGAAACCCTGCATCCTTGCTCCACCAATGCTGGGTTCCAACTGCAAGCCTGAGCTAATGGAATCGGGAAAATCGTACGAAAACCATGAATGGCATCATAGCCGAACAAAATAGGAATGCCCAAACGAGAATCCTCCATGGCATGACGTTGCATCCGGTTTCGCAACTCTGGATCAGTAGCAAAATATATCAAAGAGCCAATCTCTGCAGGGATGTTTTTCACCTCTACACCCTTATTGTTCTCTATATTGTTGGTACCCAATGTATACTGATTGAGCTGCAAGACCTTTTCTTTTAAGGTCATACGTGACAAAAGATCCTCTACTCTGTTTTCCAAAGGGGCATGGGCATCTTTATATATCATCTTGGCTTTTGCTGAATTATTCGCCATTACAGGGCGAGCAATACATACGACCAACAGCCATATCATCATTCTCGATTGTATTCTCATAGGTCATGTGTTTATTTAATGTTCTTGTATTCTTGCTGCTTTTTCTGATAGTAGTCATGCATAACATACCAGGCTTTCTTGCGCTGTCCTTGATCTGAAACCAATCCCTTACGGTTCCAACCATCCTGATTGGTAGGATGGAAGCGGAATGGCGACCTGAAGTCAAAAAGAACCCAAGGCGAGACACCTACTAAATTTGGAATATTCTCAAACATCCTCAAATTATCACGATAAAGTTTTGCTTGGTATTCCTCACTCCAGGAAGAAGCTGTCGTATCGTCACCATGCTGACCAAACAAGGCCTCGCCCCCAAACTCTGAAATAAGCAATGGCTTATGCACAGCCACCTTCCATACACATTTGGCAGGTTCCAACGGCCATGGCGCATACCAGCCCATATATTTATTGACACCAATCATATCCAATTGATTTACAAAGCTATCTTCCATCTCGAACAACTGCGAATTTTCCTTGAAATATACATTATCGAAAGCGGCAACAAATAAGCGAGTTGTATCTACTTCCTTACCAGCTTGCAGCAAATCCGTCAAAAAGGCATTACGAGCATCAGAAGGTCGTGTCTCGTTTGCAATTCCCCAAAAGCAATCAGCGCAACGGTTTTGGTCTCTACGAATGGTTTCTTTCAACATTCTCTTTGCTTTATTTAAGGTTTCCTTATTAGAGAAATCTATGGCTTGCCAAACAGGTATTTCCTGCCATAGCATGATGCCCATCTTCTCTGCCTTGCGAACGATATACTCGTTTTGCTGATAATGCGCCAAACGAACCATATTAACTCCTAAAGCTCTTGCCTCAGAAAGGAGCATTTCGGCGTCACTTTCAGAGCAAGCTCTTCCCATACGTTGTGGTATTTCTTCGTGGAAAGAAATACTACGCAAAAACACAGGTTTCCCATTAAGATGCACTTTTGTCCCCTTCACCTCCACATTACGGAATCCAATCATTTCTGTTACCTCATCGCACTGGGTTTTGATGTTTACTTGATATAACTTAGGAAAATCTGGACTCCAACGTTGTATCTTGGAAATCTTCAAATCTCCAGTTGCCATACCTGATGCGTCTGTTTTCAACAGGAGTCTGCGCTTCAATTCTGGTATTTCTACACATACATCTTGATTGGTAACACCTTCCGACAAAAAGACTTTTACATGTACCAAATCTGCACGATGCTTATCCAATTGAACAAAATAATCGCTAATATATTGCTTAGGCAAGGTAACAAGCATCACATCTCGCGTGATACCACCATAATTCCACCAATCAAAAGACAAAGCTGGGATGGCAGACTTCTGACGACGATTGTTCACCTCCACAACCAATGTATTATCCCCTTGCACCAAAGCATCTGTCACCTCCATTTGAAAAGGTGTGAAAGATCCTTCGTGCTCTCCGATTTTTTTACCATTCAAATACACATTACAACGATAACTGACACCAGCGAAGTACAAAAAGCGCCGCTTGGCATCTAAAGCATGGAGATGAAAATGGCGGGCATACCAAACAGAGCCTTCAAAATACTTGAGTTCAGAAGATTGAGAATTCCAATCTCCTGGTACATTCAGGCGCAAACCTCCATCGAAAGCATATTCATAGAAATCGCTCTTACCTTGAGGCGTTTGGTTGAGATACAATTTCATTTCTTCGCCTCTCTCGTAAAGATCGACGATAGCGTTCCACTTTCCGTTCAAGGATTCATATTGCCTACCATAGACATTAGAGATATATGTCTCTGCAGCAAAAGTCTCTCCACAAAGGGAAATGATACATATTAATAAAGCTACTATTTTTTTCATTTCTCAATCTTGTATTGGTAAATTGCAAATTGATTTTTCTCCGGTAAAAAGAAAGAGAGTCGTCCATTCTCATCTATTTGGGAGACAAATGAGGCTCCTTGCCCAGCTATCTTCTCCAATTGAACATGCTCGCCAGGCGACAACCAGGTCTGCAACCAGGCCTTTTTTCTGTCGTTGTCCTCACGATAAACAATAAAATATCCTTTATCCAGACAAGTCATAGACTGGAAGCCTGTCCAAGAACGCCCTGAAGGCTCATCACCTATTGGCAAGATAACTCCCGAATGGAAGTCATGCTGTATCTTTCTGTAACTCTCTATCAGTGGGGAAACTTTATAGGCTTCCTGAGGCAAGTTGGATGCTTCCATCCATGCTAAAGGCTGAGCAGCAGCAGTAATGCCAAAAAGATAGTCAAAGGAGTAGCTCTTGGGAGCAAAAATATCATTGTCGGCATATTTGTCAGCATTGCGCCATTTGTTCAAGAACTCTACCTGCATTTTTTCTGCAGGGACATAACGAGACAATTGCCACAAATTGCGCAAAGTACGATAAGGATAATAGTTACCCCAATCAGTATATCTATTCTCAAGAAATATATTTCCATACTCATTCATAGAATGATACCCTCCACGTCTTCCGGCTGTGGCATCTAAATTAAAGATAACGTTATGGTCGGTTTCCATTGCTACCTTGTCAAAGAGATGGCGTAAGTTTTCTTCAGCTTGCTTCGTAGGAATCTGCACTCCATCTATCTTGAAGCACTCAATGCCATATTGACGATATAAAGACACAATTGCCTGGGCATCCTTCTCCCAATCGGAAAAATCATTTTGTACACTTGGATTAAACCACAAGCCGATACGGATACCCAACTTCTTTCCTCTCTTCACTATATTTTTCAATCCATGAGGGAACTTCATGGGATTAGGTGTCCAATAGCTGTTGTCCTTCCAAATATCCTTGAAAGAGCCTCCTTTTGTCTTTGAGTTAGGACTTTTACCACTCTGCCAGCCGTCATCCAACTGGAAAACTGTAATACCCAACTTGGCTGCTCTATCTAATTCGCGCATACAAAATTCCTCGTTGATTTTTTCATCTTGGCTTCTATCTCCCCAAGTGTTGAGCATAATCATCTCATCTGAAGAAGATTTCTCCTTTCGCAGTTGTTTTTGGTAAGTTCGCAAAGCCACCAATGCCGCTCTCTCCTCACCATGAAATACGCCAAGCACACATCCATACAGACGAGTCCATGATTCTTCCTTTATGTCGGCAGAAGAAACTCCAAGACTGACAACCATAAAGTCGTTGAAATCTGTAATGAAGTCGGAACCAGTATAATGCAACTGTGTACTTGAAGAAGGAGCCTCTTTCAAAAAAAAGAAGCCATTATCTGTCAATTGGTCCTTGGCAAACAAAAGATTACCTCTACAGCCGCTCTTGCGATAAGGAATAAATTCACGCTCAATGACCAAATTGTCATTCCAATCAGTATAATCCAAAAACTCAACGGCCTTTGTCTGCCAATGCTTCCCAAACAACTGAATGCGGTCTAATGTTGGAGTTTTCAATTCCGTCACCATATCCTCTGCTGACTCAATATTTTTTCTATCAACATTGGATACATCAGCAACAGACTTCAACTTCTGCATAGTACCTCTAAGATAAGTGGTACATGCCAAGGCAGGAGTATTCTCATAAACCTTGAAGATACGTTTTACAGATAAGCTCCCCTGGTCGTAACAAACAATCACTTCAAGATGACTTGGTTGCACACCATCAGAAAGAACCCATTGCGATGACATTTTTCCATTCCTTGCATCACCTTGAGCTATGGCAAAGTCTGGACGCTCACCACGAGCCTGCATGCAAGTTCCATGCAGTTTATCTGTCAAGGCTATCGTTTTCAACGCTCCATGATTCCACAAGAAACAGCGCTCCATGTAAGAGTTTCCTATGCGAAGGGTATCTTTATTCAAAATGGCATAGCTGCTCTTCACTGCTTTCACAGAACACCATGCCATTGAGAATAATAGCAAAATGAATAGGGGTTTTCTCATAATAATTAATGATTGATAAAAGCACGAGGCTTATCCAAGAATTTATTAGGTTCATTAAAATGCTGAGTGTCGGGTACATCTTTCTTACCCAAACCATCCTGCATCAACACTTTTAGCTCCGGTAAATGATGACGATACACGTCTCTTGGCATAATACCATATTGATGACAAAGGCCTGCAGCCATCCCTACAACCTCCCCCATCATACCCGTGGTTCTCATAACTCTTACCGTACCCAAAGCCACATGAGTACAACTGATATTCCTACCTGCCATAAAAAGGTTGTTCACATTACGGGAATACAGACAGCGATAAGGCACAGCATAGGGATAGATCCATCGATGTATGGTTCGCGTTTTAAATTCATTGCCAGGGAAATGAATACTATTAATACTGTCCGCAAAATGCAAGTCAATGCTCCAACTTGTTGTAAAAGACGCATCTTCGTGCAATACATTTTTATTGATATCTTCCTCAGACAAAACGTAATCTCCTAAAAGACGGCGTGACTCTCGCTTGCCCGCGATATAACCCACCCACGCCAAGGAACGATTGTTGAATTTTTTCTTTTCTACAGAATGATTCTTCAAAAAACTCCAGTTAGAGTAAATAACTAAAAGTCCATAGTCTCTGATTCTTTCAGCTTCTGTTATCTGGTTTTTATTCATACCTGTTTCCCAGGTCCACTCTCCTTTTGTTACTGTTTCCTTATTAGTTTCATTGAAGTTTACACCATAACAAAACTCAGGAAACGACACCTTATTATCCTTCAACTCTGAATACCACTGAATAGAGGTACCCATAACAACGGAATCGGCTTTAATAGGAGCCAAAGACTCATGATATTCGTCTTGTGCTTCACGCCCCATTCTCCAATCAGCTCCAGCCATATAACCAATCGTACCATCTCCTGTACAATCGCTAAAAATGGGAGCAGAAAGACAGAGTTCCTCACCAGTAGTAATCTGACGAATCACTACAGACTGAATAAGGTTCCCTATCGTCTTGACCTTTACTGCATGGTAACAAGGATAAAGTGTTATATTTTTCTCGGCAAGAATAAAGGAATCTTTCTTGGTATCTTCATAGAAGTTGCCGGGCTGAGCATTACCACCTTTAGAATGTCCAAACTCACGAATCATTCTTCCCAATCCCTGATTGGGCATCATCTCTATTGTTCCTCCTAAATGTACGCGCACCTCAGAAGAATTATTACCTCCTAAAACAGGACGGTCATTGACTAAAGCCACTTTACACCCCATCCGAGCGGCAGATGCAGCAGCACACATTCCTGCAATACCTCCACCTATCACGATAAAATCGTAGTTCTTCTGCTTGAAAGTGGCATGTGAATGAAGACGTTTGCGAAGTAGATCAGTTGCTTTTGTACCAAGTCCTACAGGAGACTGAACTTCATCGGTTGTCATATAGACAGCATCACAACGGCCCTCAAAACCAGTCAAGTCATGCAAAGCCAAACTGTTTGTACCTGTCTTGAGCCTCATTTTACCAACTTTTTGCCATTGCCAGTCCTTTCCTTCAGCGCCCAATACCTTAGAAATGATTTTTCCATTAACAAACAAAGAAAAGCGACCTGGCCCAGACTTTTTGCTCCAAGGAGCAGTCCAATTGTATGTCCTTACATATATATAGTAGAGACCACCTTCTTTCACGTGTATAGTAGTCGTAGCATCATCCACAGGTTTACCCATTCCATGTGCCAACAAATAAGAAGAGCCCATTTGGTCCATAAATTGCTGATCAACAACCCAACCTCCCTTCTGGTGGAAGCTCTCTGCTTCCACCAGAATTTCAGAAGCCTCCACCATAAGGGAACTCAGGAACGCAATTATCGTTATGAGGAATTTCTTGCACATATATACTTTTTCATTATTTAATCGTTACATCTGAAAGTTTTACCCATCCATCTGCTGTCTGATATTCATCTCGTGCAGAAATATAAATGCCTATATTGTTGTCCTTTGCTGTATCTACGATACCAACAGCCCAAGTATATTGACCAGAAGTAACACCTTCCAATGTAATCTCTGTACTGTAAGTATGAGGCTTACCCTTCACCCAATCAGAAACTTTTGGCAAAGCATCTACATAGACTTTGACTGGTTTCTCGGTATTCTTGTCCAACAAGGCAAATGCCACCTTGTACTTCTGATTCCATTGAGGTAGATTAGTAGGACAATATCCCCAGCCCAAGTTAGACCAACGATGTGTTAAGGTAACCTTTGCGCCAGCAGAAGCATTCTCGGGAACAGATAATTTATCTGGATAAAGACGATAACCACCCTCTGCAATGAATTCTTCTACCAAATTGTATGCTGCATTAAACCAAGAATGGGTTTCACCTGCCTGTGGATTGTTGTTGAATCGGAAATCCATCATATTCACATTAGCACCCTTAGCCTCATCAAACTCACCTTTTCTCACCTCTTTATAATTGGCATAACCATCACCCTTGATTGAACCACCATGAGATGACTCTACCCAACCGCCTTCCATAATAAATGGACATTGATAGCGATAAGTAGTTGCGATGCCGCGCTCCCAATCCTTGTAATATTGTTTCATACCAAATGCATCATGACGAAGTCCAAAACCTTTCTTGACAGCTCTTTCTATCAACTCGGCAGAATCATCAACAGGTGCTCCATCAAACTCCTTGCTGCTCAATAGACAACGGTGATAGTTGATGAAGACAGGAACCTTTGTGAAAGTTTGCGACATCAAGTCGGTGATCCACTCAAACACATCGTATTTTACCTCCTTCTCTGTTCGCTTCTCTGACTCGTTGGGAGTGTCAACAGCCCAATATCTCAAAGAATGGGTTTCTCCCCATTTGCCCAAACCAAATCCACTAACATAATTGGTTACATCAGGGTCATTGTACTTAGCTGCAAAATCTTTCAAGAACTTGGCATATTTCTCCTGGAATATAGGATCATCAGGATACGGTGACCAAACCTGCACACTACCAGTAGTAGTTACATACCCCTTACAACCTGCTTCTTTCACATAGTTTGGAGTAAAATTATAATGCTTGTCACGACTATCTACCACAAAAGTAAAAGCCAGCTTCAAGTTTCGCTCCTTGGCGCCATTTACTAACATACGGAATCTTCTGGCGGGTTCGGTATCTACACCATCTTGCCAAATATAAACACCCTCTTCTGGATTGAAGTCACTCCATGCACCACGGATATAACAGGTTGTACCATAATCCGACACTTTCACAGGACCTACAGAAGACTCAAAATTATCATAGATATCCCAGAAATTATCCATCATTCCACTGCCAATACCCGTATAGATATTCCAACCCTGCAATGGGTTACGGAGGAACTTATAACGCTCTGGCTTGATATTCACAACCTTGTTACCAGAAATATTCCAACTATAATCAGTCGTTCCCAGATCATCGCTGTCGGAACATGAAGTTCCGACAACGAGAGATGAAACGATGAGTGCCAATGACATAATCGTCGTTTTGGCTCCTGACATATATTTTTCCATTTGCATAATTATCTAATATTATTGATTATTTCTTATCAAATAAAACTGTGTTGTTTCTCACATTCACCACAACAAAGTTGCAGCCCTCAGGAATAATAAAGTAAGCATAGCGGTTATGGCTCTGACCTTCTACCGTTTTCTCTTCAACGCCCAACTTGGCTGTGATGTAACCATTGTGGTCATTACGCTTAGCATCGGCTGTAGAACCAAAAGCATACACATTATTATTATGGTTATCAACGGCAAACTTCACCGAAGCCTGTACGACATTTCCTCGTTCATCCTTTTGTGAGCTACGAGGGAGCGCATCACCTTTATATACAAACACACAAGGATCTGCTAAGCTTGGGTACAGATTGAACTTATCTTGATAACCAGTGAAGACACCTGGATCATGATCAAAAGCATTGAACGTACCATACATATACAACTTTTCTATAGTTGTCTTATAAGGGTTGACACCCAAAGTGGTGTTGTTCCAACTAACCGTTTTTGGCTGTAAATCGGTTTTGTCGGAATAGATGGTTACCATTTTTTCTTCTTTATTCAGAACGATGCGATATACACCAGAACTTGGAATAGTCCAATAACGGGATGCCCCTGCTGTATTTGTCGTCACCTGAGTGAACGACGAAGACTGACCATCATTGATATCATGGTTACCATCCTGCATAGGAACTGCAGACATCTTCTGTTCTCCTTCAAAAGTAAACGGAATATAAAGACTACCAGAAGACAGTTCTCCACGCCAAGCATACAAGTTTTCATTCTCCAAGGTCTGGGTCATTTCAACTTGCTCACCAACAGCCGAACCTGCCAAGAACACCTGATCAGCCTCAACAACTGCACCAGCTGCAACAATCTTCACTGTTTGATTATTCATGTTGATTGTGATGCGATAAGTATCAGCTTCAGGAATGATCCAATAATTTGCATCAGAACGGTCACTGATTACAGCAGGCATCTCTCCCAAAGTGGGAGTTGCATCAACAGTTTCCGGCCCAATAGCATTCTCCTCATCTCCGAAATGAACAGGGAAATTAATCTTACCGGCATTCAACTTACCTGTAAAGGAGTAGATAGTACCATCATTGTTTGCCTCGAGCCGTACGTCCTCGTCACCGACAGCAGTACCACCCATAAACAATTCGTCTGCACTAAACTGTTTAGGTCCATAAGTCTTTACGTTCACCTTTGCCGTAGCTATATCAGGTATCACCAAACGAGGACCCTCAAAAGAAGCGGTGACAGTAAACTGCACCTCACGAATGGTACTGGTAAGTTGACCAAAATGATTGACCAAAAGTTCCTGCAATTGCTTGTTAGTATAAATACGTGAGAAATGACCATCATCCTCATATTCCACTATCTCATCAGCAGTACTTCCAGATACACGCATCTCATACTTATAGGTGGTTATATAATCATCACCATAATTGTGAGCTGTTGTCCAGTCTAATGTCAATGCGGTAGCATCAGGATTATTCTCATCCAATTTGACAAATTCACCCGATGGCTGAAGTTCTATAACCGATTGATTTCTTGAATAAGAGTTGTCTATATCTTCATTACAAGACACCGTGAACATACTCATAGAAGATACCAGCAGCCATACTATTACTTGATTTATATTCTTTGTTTTCATCTGTAAATCTCTTTATAAAATCTATTACACAATGAACGATTTGAAGGGAGGGAATAATCCTGGCTTAGTAGCCTGGATTATTTTTAAGATTAGGGCACAATTCCATATCATGTGTAGGAATTGGCCAGAGGTATTCTCTATCTGGGAAAGAACGCTTGGCACCAGTTGTACAATAACCGGCATTGAAGAGGGCAGAAAAATCTGCCAAGCCATCTTCATCTATCTGTGGTGTCATTCCCCAGAACCAAAGTCCCTTCTCTACAACGTTCTTCAACAAATCATCCGGCTGAAGCATGATATAATTATAACCATTGAGAGCCTTTGATGCCAACTTCCATCTCATCAAGTCCTGCAAACGAGAGTTTTCCATTGCAAACTCCATACGACGCTCTATACGAACAGCCTTTCTCAATTCCTCCTGCGAACCCATTTTTACTGCAGGATATGCAGAAGTCTCCGAAACATCCACTCCGTAAGCACGGGCACGAACCATATTGATAGCCTTGAGTACGGAATCGTCTATCTTATTTTGCTCAATCATAGCCTCCGCATACATCAAGAGTACGTCGGCATAACGCATGATGATATAGTCTTGTTCTACCTTCAAACCATTTTCCAACCAAGAGGCATCAACCCCTTTCTTCCATAGCAAGCCCGTATAGGAAGCATATTGATTTACCTTACGAGTATCTTGATTTGACTGAGTTTTTCCCGTGGTATAGTTCATAATGGTAGTTGCTGCAGGACTTGGGTCATACTCAAAACCGCAATGTTCTGTATTGAAAGCCACAATAGTCATGCTGCAACGAGGATCACGATTCTTAAAAGGAGTACGAGGATCAAACAAAGGTGATTCGTCAATGGGCAAACCATCGGTACAGAGATAAGATGCCAGCAGATCCCAGGATGGATTGTATGAACCATACCCGCCAGCATTACGTGGAAGAGCATTCTTCACAATCCAAGAATCCAAAACAACATCATTCTCTATAGAGCGAGGTAAGACGAAGACCTTTTCTGGGTTTACTTTGGTACTTTGCTTAAACAGTTTGGCATAATCGGGTTCCAAAGAATAAACACCTAAGTCCATACAGGCCTTTGCGGATTTTTCCGCCATTTCATAATCACCCATGTAAAGTGCAAAACGAGCTTTCATAGCCATCGCTGCACCTTTGGTAAAATGAACGGGGGCACTTTGACCATATGATACAGGAAGACCTTCGATTGCCTTATCAAAATCCGCATACACAAGAGGGATCAACTCCTCTTTTGGACGACGTCCCTTCTGTTCTGCCTCTGTAATCGTTTCTGTCCTCTCCAAATAAGGAACATCACCATAGAAGAAGATCAAATCGGCATATTTGCAAGCACGGGCAAAACAAGCCTCACCCGTATAACGGTCTATCACCGACTGAGCCACGTTTCCCCCTGCTTTATGTATGTTTTCCAACATCGTGTTAGCACGGGCTATCAACTTATAGCTCTGCTCCCACAAGGCATAAACCTCATATTGCTGACCATTCATGGTTCCATCAAGAATGGTACCCTTGCTACCTGGGTTGCGGTTCTGCAAACGATAGGTTGTATTGTCACACCATTGTTCTGAAGAATTTAATGGCTCCTGCCAATAACCCAATATGTAAAACTCATTAGCCGCCAAAGCCAACTCTGTTTCATTTGTATACCAAGAAGCTGTATTACCTTGAGACTTTGGAACCAAATCCATACTTTCACAAGAGACCAATGCCAAGCTCAAACCAGCTAAAAATATCTTAACTTTCATATACTTTTCATTTAAAAATTAACTTGAACACCAACAACTAAAGATGTAGTGATAGGATAAGCACTTGTACCCATTTCAGGATCCCATCCCTTAGGATAGTTGCTGATACAGAACAAATCAGATCCACTGATATAGAGACGAGTACGGTCTATTCCCACATACTTTGTCCAGTTTTTAGGAAGTGTATAACCCAAGGTTACATTCTTAAGACGGAAATAGGAACCATTAAACATCCAGTAGCTGGAAGTGGCATAGTTGTTATCTTTGCTCACATTGGACAGGCGTGGATACTTAGCACTCGCATTCTCTGCATCAGTGTTGAAAGGACTCCAGTACTTGCCTTCAATGATTGCCGGCACATTGCCAAAATTGTTTCTGAATGGCTGCACCATCGCCTGGTCAAGATAAGCATTCTGCTTGCCAATTCCCTGGAAAGCAATGTTCAAATCGATGCCCTTCCATGAAGCACTCAAGTTGCCACCATACTGATAACGAGGAAGAGAGTTGCCTAAAGGCACTCTGTCATACTCTGGAGAGATCTTACCATCTGGCACGCCATCAGGACCACTGATATCGCGGTATTTCAAGTCACCTACAGTCACAGAGCTACTCGTTCTTGCAGAGTTTTGCACCTCGTCTTGTGTCTGATAGATACCATCACATACATAGCCATAGAACTCATTAAACAAGACCCCAGCTCTTTTAACTTTTCCACCAGAAATAATGTCAGAGTTGTTCAAATAATCTATCTTAGACAAATAGTCAGAGAAGTTAAGACCAACACTGTACTTGAAATCACCAATATGATCTTGCCAACTTACATCAATGTCATAACCATGTGTTGACATCTTGCCCGCATTGGTATTAGGACTGTTGTAACCCATTGTGTAAGGAATCTGAATGGCAAGCAACATATCTGTTGTCTTTTTCCAATAATAATCAAAATTGATATGCAGACGATTGTTCAAGAAATTAGCATCAAAGCCTAAGTCCGTACTGGTAGTAGTTTCCCAGGTGATATCTTCCACTGCCAATACTGCAGGGCGGGCAGTCGATCCAGAAACAACACTTCCATCGGCCATATAGAATAAGGTACTGCCAAAACTCATCAAGGCTATGTATGGGAAATAGTTGCTTCCAATACGTTCATTACCCAACTTACCCCATGAAGCGCGCAATTTCAGATAAGACAACCAAGGCAAGTTTGCCTTTTGCATAAATGGCTCCTCTGACATTACCCAACCGGCTGAGAAAGAAGGAAATGTTCCCCAACGATAATTCTTTGCAAAACGTGAACTTCCATCACGACGCACATTGGCTTGAAACAAATAACGGTTGGCATAAGAATAGAGCAAACGCCCAAAGAAAGAGTTGGAAGTATATTCTGCTCCTGTACCACTATTAGTCTGAAAATCTTCTGAACCGATGTTCAAAAAAGGATAATTTGTCAGTTCATACTGATCACGTGCAGCAGACAAATTCTCGCTTTTCATATAATAGTTCACTAGTGTCCGGATAAAATCTCAGAAGAGGTAACCCTC
>UMGV01074448.1_pt1 | contig 95961 bp, 85 predicted proteins | sample 1965361 | NCBI WGS metagenome assembly UMGV01 (sample SAMEA4836081, study PRJEB28245) | human gut metagenome | biome: gut microbiome; material: fecal sample | place: Denmark | collected 2008
TTGCCCGTATTGGTTGCGCGACGGAATCGTAAAAGGAGACGACGGCAAAAACTACGTTACGTGCGTAACTTCCTGCCCGCCGTTCGACCAAACAACTAAGTATCTTGCAAACAAGACGTTTGTCGGAGTCGTGCCGGCAATCATAATCGAGCTGTAATCGAAACGAATGAAAAATAACTTACGCGCACACCGAAATGTGAGCGCAATGGTAATAAATTTACGAGGTAAAATATGAATACAAAATCAAAGAAAAACGTAATAGCGGGCTTGCTTTTGCTTGTCTGCATGCTGGTTAGTATGGCAATCGCGGCGGCAATAATGCCGACCGTCGTTTATGCGGATTCGGCAAATCCGTTTTTGCAAGTCACTTGCGGTTCGATTGACAAATCCGGCACTGGCTGGACTTGGGATACCGACGAGAGTTATAACGGTACGCTCACGCTCAACAACTACGACGGGCAGGAAATCGGAATCGGCGGAGTCAATAACGGCAAAGTGGATATTGTGCTTGTCGGCGATAACAAAATCACCGTCACCGCGCCGTACGGAAACAGGGCGATTTACACGTACAACGTTTCCACCCTTACGTTCAAGGGGAGCGGTTCGCTTACCATTGACTATCAAGTAGTAGCATCAAACCAAATGTATATGCATGGTATTTTAATGGAAGGCGAAAGCAGTTCTAAAAACAACGGCAATCTGACGTTTGACGAAAGTTGCACCGTCACCGTAAAAGTTTACGGCGAAGTGGCAGAAAAAAACGGTTCGGTTGACGCAATTTACATGAAGACGGACAACATTGGTTCGGGCAACGTGACCGTGGGCGAGAACGCCACGCTCAATATCGACCTGAAGTGCGACAAAGATTATCAGACGTACGGCATTTTCGCCAAAGGCAACGTTGCTCTCAACGGCACGGTTGATATCAAAATGGAATATACGGGCTCGGGTTCGACTTACGACACATGGAGAGACGTAAATACGTTTTCTTCGTACACAACCTGCTTGATCGGAACGAATGCAACGATCACTTCCGTATGCCCCGGGAGTAACGGCTCGTCGCTGACCGCGTTTCCACTTGTTGCCAACGGCGGTGAAAAAATTTCTTCCTGGACAAAGGTGTTGACAGGCGAACAGTATTTTGAAAACGACGACTGCCTCGTCCACGTTTGGGATAAGTGCGCCAATGGCGTAAGTTTCAAAAATTACTCTTACAACAAAATCGCAACGCCCCTTACGTTTGAAGACAAGGCGGAGTACGACGTTCCCGCCACCGTTTACGGCGGTGACGCCGGCTATTCTTCGATTGCGCTTTCGGCAAGCGGCGGCAGCGGAGAATACGTCTTTTCTGTCGTGAGCGCGGCAGACGGGAATAAAAACGGCGTCGGCATTGTTTCGACCGAATCCAATTTTAATAAAATATATGTCGCTCCTACGATCAGAGGCGTAAGTGAAGCCACGGAAATCACCGTCAGGGTGAAGGACAAATACGGATACTCGAAGACCATCACCGTAAATATCGGCGAGGTTGCCGCCCCCACGTACAGCGCAACCGTTGATCCCGTGGATTTCGGCACGGTGAGAGTGGGATATTCTCCGGTCACGCAAGTTCCCTTACGCGTTGTCAACACGGGTACGGGGAAAATCAACTGCGACCTTAATTCCATTACTCTCGAAGGGGAAAACGCAAGTTCTTTCACGTTAAATTACTATGCTAATCCCTATTCCGTCGGAGCGGGCATGGAGAATATTAAGTCGTGGAGCGTAAAGCCCAACAGCGGTTTGGCCGTGGGCACATACGTCGTCACGATAAAGTTCAGCGGAACACCTGAATATTCCAAGTACGGCGGATCGAGCGTGGAAGCAACCGCAACCGTCAAGTTTGTCGTTACAGAGCATGACTTTGACACTTCCACGTGGGAATACGACACGACAAAACACTGGAATCCCTGCAAAGACACGGGATGTGCAGTTCATGGAAATGAAGTTTCGCACGATACCAACGGCGAGTTGAAGAATGCAGTTGAAGCCACCTTCGATACGGACGGATACACCGGCGACAAATACTGCTCGGTGTGCGGCGCCTTGGCAGAAGAAGGCACAGTTATCCCCGCAGGCAAGTACATAAGAGTAAGTCAAGCAAACATGACCCCTGCCGCAATCACCGACCAGTTGACGGCAAACGACCTTGTCTTTGCGTCGCTTGACCCGTCCAAATACACGGTTGCGCTCTGGCGCGTGTTCGATCTCACGGATAACGCTTTGAACACCGCCAGCGGACAATATCCCAAAGACAGCAAGTTTATCGCGGGGCACGAGTATGCGATTGAAATCGAGTTTGAAGCAGTCGGTTCTTATGTTTACCATGAGATGGACAGCAAGTATTGGTCCACGTTTACGGTTAACGGAAATGCAACCGGATTGTCGGCGGTAACCACTCTCGGCGGTTCGCCCTTGCGCAGAATCGTTCTCGTTGCGCAGGACACCACCATCCCCGTCGCCGTGACGGACGTTCAGGTTGATTTTGCATCGGGCGACACCACCATTGTCAGAGACGGCGCGTACACCTTCAAAGCAACCGTTTCGGGCACCGGCGCGTTTAACAACACGGTCACATGGAGCGTCATAGGCGGCTCGGCAGGCACGAGCATTTCAAGCGACGGCGTTCTCACCATTGCCGCAAACGAAACCTCTTCCGCTCTCACCATAAAAGCCGTTGCCAACGGAGATCCCGAAAAGGTTGCAACCAAGACGTTGGAGATCTATTCCAAAGTGACGATCAAGCAAGGCACAAATACCGAAGACCTTTACAAAAAGGCAGGAGAAACCGTCAGCCTTACGGCAATCGACGCACCCGCAGGTTATCACTTCACAGGCTGGACAAAAACGGGCGAAGGCGACTTTGCAAACAACGCCGCAACTTCAACCGACTTTACCGTGTCCACGACAAACGTGACGATACAGTCCAACTTCGAGTTGCACTCCGCAACCGAGGCGACCTGGCAAAAAGACGACACAAGACACTGGCACGTTTGTGCTTGCGGTGAAGAAGTGGACGTCGCTCCCCACGTGCCCGACCGCACGGCTGCGACCGAAACCGAAGCCGTCAAATGTACCGTCTGCGGATATATCATTACCCCCGCGCTCGGTCATACCACACATACGGCGGGAGAAGAATGGCTGAAAAATCCAGACGAACACTGGCATCAGTGTACGGGTTGTACCGAAAAACTCGGCGTTGCGGCGCATACGTACGGTGCGTGGACGGTTACCGTTCAACCTCAAGCGGGCGTTGCAGGCGAAAAGGAGCGCGAATGTTCCGTTTGCGGCTATAAACAGGTCGAGAGCATTCCCGCGACGGGAGAACCCGCGCAAGTACCGGTGACCGTCACTGGCGGTAACGGAACGGGCAACTATACCGAAGGAGAAACGGTCACCATCACGGCAAACGCCCCCGAAGAAGGGAAGACCTTTAAGGGATGGAGAGACGCGAGCGGCAATATCGTCAGCACGGATGCCACCTATACCTTCACCGTCACGGGCGCAACAACTCTTACTGCTGTGTATGAAGATGCTCCCGCGGCAAAGAAAGGACTTTCGGGCGGACAAATTGCAGGTATCGTAATCGGTTCAGTAGCGGTCGCAGGAATCGGCGGATTTGCAATCTTCTGGTTCGCAGTCAGGAAAAAGACCTTTGCAGATTTGGGCGTTGCTTTGAAGAAAGGCTTCACTGCTATCGGAAACTTCTTCAAAAATCTCGGAGCAAAAATCAAAGCATTGTTCACCAAGAAAAAATAAAGTGCAGCAATTAGAAAAAATCAAATATCAATAAAAGAGCTAGAGGAGCTATGAACTAATTCTTCTAGCTTTTTTCAACTGTACGCATTTTTTAAGGAGTGTACACAATTTGTATTCAAATAGATTATCTTACACATTAAGTCGGTCAAAAATGTTAAAATAATAACTACTTAATTAAAAAAAATTACCTGCCAAAAACTCTTTTTACATTTTTAAAAATCCTAAGCAAGATGAAATTATTCGTTTATCTTGTAAATTAACCGAAAAAATGATATAATTATAGTAGTGGGGGACATTCAATGAAAATATTATTTAAAATATCGATTGTATTAAGTCTGTTTAGTGCATGTTATCTAACTATTTCTATCAAGGTAAATATGATAATGCTATTAATGAATCCTTAAAACAAAGAACAAAAGAAATAGATTTATTTAGTGATGTTCCTAGAGATATATTTATCTGTCATTCTTCATTAGATAAAGATAAAGTAAATGAAATATTAAATATGTTAGAAGAAGATGGGAACACGTGCTGGATATCATCACGTAATATTCCATGGGATAGTGATAACTATTGGGATAATATAACTAAAGCAATTAAATCATGTAATATCTTCTTATGCTTAAATAGCATAAATACAATGCAAAGCAATGACTGCAGACGTGAAGTAGAAATAGCTAGAAGTTTAAACAAGAAAAGAATCGAATATAAGTTAGATGATTCTAGAGACATAACATTATTTAAACAGTTCTTTACAGGACAATGGATAACAAATATTGATGATTTATTAATTAAAGTTTATGATTTAAAGAATAAAGATGATGTTTTAAAAAGTGAAGCATTTGACTTAATTAATAAAAAAGATTATAGTCATGCTAAAGAATTGTTTGAAGAACTAAAGAAAATATCAAATGATCGTGAAGCTGACAAATACATTGAAATGTGTGAATTAATTATTAGTGCTAAAACATTAATGGCAAGTAATATGTATGAAGAAGCAAAAGCTAAACTCTTACAAATTAATGATATAGTTTATACAAAAGAGTTACTTGAGGAGTGCAATAGAAACATAACTATAAGTAATGCATCTAGTTATGAAGATAATAATAGAGAAGGCACTAGCAAAAATGAAGTATTAAAGAAAACTATGTTTTTGCTTAATCAAATAAAAGACTATCAAGAAGCTGAGAAATACTTATTTGAGGAAATTACAAATAATGAAAATGATTATGATTTATGGTATTACTATTTATATGCTATAACAAAGGGATTTAAAGAAAATACACATAAGAACTTATACATTGCATTAAACAGCTTAGCAAGACTTGCATCTAGTGAGAAGTTAGAAGAAGTTGAAGAGCTAGATAGAAAGTTAAACCCAGAAACTATCAAAAGATTAGAGGAACAAAAGAAAAAAGAAAAAGAAGAAGAAAGCAAGAAACAAATAAAGATTGACAAAGAAAAAAGTTTTGAACTAAATATAGAAAAACTAAAAGGATGTACTAAAGGAGATATTATTGAATTTGGATTATATCCTCAAACAATAAAAGCTAGAGATGTAAACATAATTAGCTCAAATCCAGATGCTAATGGTTATTATATTGGTAGTGATGGTGATAATTATGTATTACATAAAGCAACTCCTCAAGGTAATTATACTTTTTCAAATCGTGAAAATATAGTAAACGGCAAAGAATACTATTTCAAGGTTGAACCAATAAAATGGAAAGTATTAGATAGTACTGATGATAAAGTTTTATTGTTTAGTGAAGTTGTATTAAATGCTCATGCATTTGATGAAAATAATTCAAACGGTTATGAAAAATCAAGTATAAGAAAATGGCTTAATAATGATTTTTATAATAAAGCATTTAATGATAGGGAAAAAGACCTAATACTAACAGATGTGATAAATAATGAGAAAGTTATTAAGAAACTATTTATTCATAAGAAAGTATCATCAGGAACATTAAATGACAAAGTATTTTTATTAAGTAAAGAAGAAGTAACAAATACATTATATGGTTTTAAAAATGATAATGATAGATGTAAAAAGGTAACTGATTATGCTAAGGCAAACAATGCCTTTGAATACTACAAAAATAAAAATGGAGGGTACTGGCTAAGAACGCCTTATGCAAGCGATAAACCAAGTGTTTATGATGTTAATCGTGATGGTAATGTAAATTGGTTTTATGTTAACGCGGGCATACTTGGTATTGTACCAGCTTTATGCTTTGATAAAAATAAATAATGTGAAAATAAAAGAGTGTGTTTAGGCAATCTAAATGGGCTCTTTTTTTCTTGATGTAAAAAAATATATGCCTAAATATTAGATGACATACAAAGACTATTTGCAATACATAAGAAATTATGTTATAATTTTTTATATTTTAAGATGCAAAGGAAAATAATATGTATATTGTAAAACTAAAAAGAAATGAAGAAAAAGATGTAATGAAAGGATTCCCTTGGATATATGCTAATGAAGTGGCTAGTATCTCTGGAAAAGATGTTCAAGGAAGCGTTTGTAAAGTTATATCTTTTGACGAAAGATTTATAGGTATAGGTTTTATTAATCATTCTTCAAAAATAATTGTAAGAATGTTATCTAATGCTGAAGAAGAGGTTGACGAGAATTTCTTCTATAAGAGAATAAAAGAAAGCAATGACTATCGTTTAAGTCTAGGTTATAGCGATAATTACCGAGCAGTTTTTGGTGAAAGTGACTTTTTGCCAGGTTTGATAGTTGATAAGTACGGAGATTATTTATCTGTTCAATTTCTTACATTAGGAATGGATGTTAGAAAAGAAATGATTATTAAAATATTAGTTGATATCTTTCATCCGAAAGGTATATATGAAAGAAGCGATGTTAATGTCCGTATTAAAGAAGGCTTAAAGGAGTGCAAAGGCACTTTGTATGGCGAAGTTCCTGATAAGGTTAATATTATAGAAAATGGCATAAAACTTGCAATTGATATTAAAAATGGACAAAAAACAGGTTACTTTTTAGATCAAAAAGAGAACAGAGATAACATAAAATATTATTGTAAAGACAAAACAGTTTTAGATTGTTTCTGTAATGTTGGAGGATTTTCTTTAAATGCAAGTAAAAATGGTGCCAGCAGAGTTACTAGTCTTGATATTAGTGAGAAAGCAATTAGTGAAGTTAATGATAATGCAAAGCTAAATGCTTTTACAAACATTGAAGCAATTACTTGCGATGTCTTTGAGAAACTAAGAGAATATAAGAAAAATAATACTAAATTTGATGTTATAGTTTTAGATCCACCAGCGTTTATTAAAAGTGTTGATACTATAAAACAAGGTTATAATGGTTATTTAGATATAAATACAATTGCATTAAAACTAGTGAATAAAGGTGGATATTTAATTACATGTAGTTGCTCTCAGCACTTAACATTACCTCTATTTATGAAAATGATTGAGGAAGCAGTTAGAAATAGTAAAGTAAAAGTTAAACTTGTTGAGATAAAATTTCAAGGAAAAGATCATGCATCGCTTATTAATATGACAGAATCATTATATTTGAAGGTTGCATATCTAAAGGTGATGTAATGAAAATAGCGGTAAGTGCTTGCCTACTTGGCTATAATTGTAAGTATAATGGTGAAAATAATTACAATCAAAGAGTATATGACTTGCAAAAAAATCACGAATTAATTCCTATTTGTCCCGAAATTTATGGTGATTTACCAACACCAAGAATACCTTCAGAACGAATAAATTCGTGTCGAGTATGCAATAAATTAGGAGTAGATGTTACAAAAAACTATTGTGATGGAGCTAAACTTGCTCTCAAAATAATTAAAGAAAAAGAAGTAAAAGTTGCTATTCTAAAGGCAAAAAGTCCTTCTTGTGGGAAGGGGTTAATCTATGACGGAACATTTACACATACACTAATTAATGGTAATGGTGTAACTGTAGATTTATTAATCAAAGAAAATATTAAAGTCTATACAGAGGACGAAAAGTGGGATTTTTGATGATTCAAAAAATGTCAATTGACACTAAAAATTATTGGTGTTAATTGATTTTTTTATCTTTTTTTATAATTTACAAAGGAAATAATCACTTAATAAATATTATTTATAAAATGATAATTTTTGGAAAAAATAAGAAAATAAAAGTCGAAAACATTTTTTCATTGACATTATAAAAAAATGTAGTATAATATTGTTTAGTATTATTAAACTTTAAGTTTAAAGGTGATAGAATATGAATATTGGAATGAAAATAAAAAGACTTCGAACCCTTTGCGGACTTACCCAGGGTGAACTTGCTGACAGGTGCGAATTGACTAAAGGATTTATATCCCAAGTTGAAAACAACCTTACAAGCCCAACTATTAGTACTTTAAATGATATTTTAATTGCTTTAGGAACAAATCTCTCTGATTTCTTTAAAGAAAGTAAATCAGATGAAAAAGTTGTTTTTGGCAGCGATGATTATATTGTTAAGAATGCTGATAATCAAGAAATAACCTGGTTAGTCCCTAACAGTCAAAAAAATGAAATGGAGCCTATATTAATTGAAATATACCCACACTCTTCAACAACTATAGATATGCCTCATGAAGGACAGGAGTTTGGATATGTTTTAGAAGGGGAAATTATTCTTTCAATTGAAAACAAAGAATATAATTGCAAGAAAGGTGAAAGCTTTTATTTCACAACAGATAGAAATCATTATATAAAAAATGAAACTGATGAGAATGCAAAAGTAATATGGATTTCAAGTCCACCAAATTTTTAGATTGAGGTAAGATGATGACAAAAAAAGATGTAATATTAGAATTAGTAAATGTTAATAAATCATTTAATGATAGTGTAGTTGTAGAGAATTTTAACCTTTACGTAAACAAAGGTGAATTCATTACATTTTTAGGTCCAAGTGGATGTGGGAAGACAACAACATTAAGAATGATTGCAGGTTTAGAAATTCCAACAAGTGGAGAAATTTTATTGAATGGTGAAAACATTGCCAATCTTCCACCATATAAAAGGCCTTTAAATACGGTGTTTCAAAGATATGCCTTATTTTCTCATTTAGATGTATATGATAATATAGCTTATGGATTAAAACTAAAGAAGATACCTTATACAGTTAATAAAAATGGTGAAAATGTTGTTAAGTACAGAAAATATACACGTGAAGAAATAAATGAAAAAGTTAAAAAAGCTTTGAAAATAGTCGATTTAGAGTCATTTGAAAAAAGAGATGTAAGTACTTTATCAGGTGGTCAACAACAACGTGTGGCTATTGCTAGAGCTATTGTTAACGAACCAGAAATACTTTTATTAGATGAGCCTTTAGGTGCTCTTGACTTAAAAATGCGTAAGGAGATGCAACTAGAATTAAAAGAAATGCATAAGAAATTAGGTATTACTTTTATTTATGTAACTCATGATCAAGAAGAAGCTTTAACAATGTCGGATACAATTGTTGTTATGAAAGATGGTCAAATCCAACAAATTGGTACACCAATGGATATTTATAATGAGCCTAAAAATGCCTTTGTAGCCGATTTTATTGGTGAGAGTAATATTTACGTAGGTACAATGATTGGAGCCAAGAAAATACGATTTTTGGGCGCAAATTGGGATTGTGTAGATGATTTCCCAATTAATGAAAAAGTTGATGTTGTTGTGAGACCTGAAGATATAATTATTCATCAAGATAATACAGGACATGTAAAGGCTAAAATTGTTAATAAAATATTTAAAGGAATTCACTATCAATACACTGCTATGGTTGGTAACTTAGAAGTTGAAATACAATCAACAATTAATTATCCTATAAATATTGAAGTATCTCTTTCAATAGAACCAGATTTAATTCAAATAATGAAACGTGAATATACAACAAACATTTATCAAGATGCATATATTGACAAAAACAACAATGTAGTTTTTGCAGGAGCATCTTGGGAATGCGATGTAACGCAAATGGTTGCCGGCTCGTCACTAGATGAAAAAGGATATTTCCATACTCCTGATGGAAAAGTGTACGATTTACAAGATATTGATGTTATAGCTTCTGTAGATATGAAAGATATTGAAATAAGTGATAACCTTGATGAAGGAAATATTACTGGGCAAATTATTCAAATGGTTTGGAAAGGTGACCACTATCAAGTTATAGTACGTACAGAAGACGAAGAAGACTTCGTTGTTGATACGGAATGGACATGGAATGAAATGGATACAGTAAGTGTAAAAATTGATCCTAAGAAAATAACATTAGTTTTAAAGGAAGACTTAAGTAAATATGAAATTTAGACGTAAACACTTATCAATTCCTTACTTATTGTTTTTGATTTGTTTTGTTGTAGTACCAATATTCTTTATTGTGTATTATGCTTTTACAAACAAAGGTGGTCATTTTAGTTTTGATAATTTAGTTAAATTTGCTCAAGACTCAACAAATATAAATGTTTTATTAATTTCTTTTGTGTATGCAATTTTTAACACGATTATTTGTTTGCTTATTGGTTATCCATTAGCAATGATTCTTGCAAATAAAAAGTATAATAAATCTTCAGTAATTGTAATGTTATTTGTACTACCAATGTGGATAAACTTTATTATTCGTACAAGTGCTACAAGAGATGTTTTGAACTGGATAGGAATATCAACTGGAGCACACTCGAAAATTACAACAATGATAGGTTTAGTTTATAACTATTTACCTTTTGTCATTCTTCCATTATATACAACAATGCTAAAGATGGATAAGTCGCAAATCGAAGCGAGTTATGATTTAGGTGCTAATGGTTTTCAGACATTTTTCAAAGTTATTATACCTATGACTATGCCAGGAATAGTTTCAGCTGCGACAATGGTATTTATGCCAACATTATCATCATATGTTATTTCTGATATTTTATCAGAATATAATGTTGTTTTATTTGGTAGTTATATAGACTTATATTTCAACCAAAACGATTGGAACTTTGGATCATTTATGGCATTAATTATGTTATTACTAATTTCTATTAGTGTCTTTATATCTCGTAAGTTTTCAAAAGATGAGACAGGAGGACGTAGTTCAATATGGTAAAAAAAGATGTAGTTAAAAAAATATTAGCTAGAACTTATATTGGAATAATTCTCTTTATCATGTATCTTCCGATACTTGTATTAGTTATCTATTCATTTACTGATAGTGACCAATTAGGAGTTTGGAACGGATTTTCGTTTGACTTATATGTTAAATTGTTTGAAAATACAAGCTTAATGCGAGCAATTAAGAATACTCTAATAATTTCTTTCGCAACAGCAATTGTTGGAACAATCTTAGGTACTTTTGGTGCAATTGGTGTTTTCTACTCAAAAAGAAAATATAAGAAAACAATGGAATTAATGACTCAACTTCCTGTAGTTAACGCTGAAATAGTTATGGCCTTATCGCTTGCAGTTTTATTTCACTTTTTAGGAATTAAAACTAGTTTCTTTACATTATTAGTTGGACACTTAGTTTTAACAATTGCCTTTGTATATTTAAATGTAAAACCTAAACTTGTACAAATGGATCCTAATGTATATGAAGCAGCTTTAGATTTAGGTTCAACACCATGGCATGCTCTATTCAAAGTTGTACTTCCGGAAATACTTCCAGGAATTTTCTCAGGATTTTTAATTTCAATAACTTTATCACTAGATGATTTTGTTATAACACAGTATTTAAAAGAACCATCATTTGAAACTATATCAACATACATTCAAAAGATAATTGCTAAACACCCAATTCCACCAGAGGTTAGGGCTTTTAGTTCTATTTTATCTCTTGTAGTTGTTTTAGTGGTTGTTGGAATAACAATTTATAATAACAAAAAATCAAATAAAATAGCTCAATTGAGGGGGACAAAATAATGAAAAAAATAATGACTTATTTACTTATTTGTTTTCTTTCTATAGCAGTACTCTCAATAAGAGTAAATGCCAAAAGTATTTTCGAAGGCCAAACACTAACAATCTTTAATGTTGAAGATTACATCTCAACAGGAGAAGATGATTACGCAGATACAATTGGTGATTTTGAAGAAAAATATGGTGTAAAAGTTAATTATTATACATACGATACAAACGAAACAATGTATAATCAATTTAAACTAAATAATGGTTTATATGATTTGATTTGCACATCTGACTATATGATTCAAAAACTAATCAAAGAAGATCTAGTTGAAAAAATGGATGATTATAGTGAAAAAATACCTAATTATGAAAGATATGCTTCTAAAGCTTTAAGAGTAAAATTAAAAGAGATGATTGTTAATAAACCTGTTTACAATTTAAACAAAGAATTAACAGGCACAGAAAGTGTATCGCTAGACGAATATGCTGTAGGATATATGTGGGGTACACTTGGAATCCTATATGATCCTGAATTTACAGATACATTTAGAGAAGATGTAAAATCATGGGACGTTTTTTGGGACCCTAAATATAAAGATGTCATTTCTCTTAAGAATTCTATTCGTGATGCCTTTGTTGTTGGCTTAATGCATTCATATAGTAAAAGTGAAGATTATCAAAAAATAATGAATGAATACTTAGATAATCCTACACTAGAAAATCAAAAAAAGTACAATAAATTAGTTCAAGAAATATTTGACTTCAAACTTGATGGCAGCGAAGCTAGTGACAAAGAAAACAAAGAAAAAATTCAAAAAGTAAAAGAAGAACTTATTTCAATGAAACAAAATATCTTTGGACTAGAAGTTGATTCTGGTAAAAATGATATGGTTACCGGAAAAATAAAAATGAATTTAGCATATTCTGGTGATGCTGTATACTCAATGGACACAGCATTAGAAGACTTAGGTAAAACATTAGAGTATTACGTTCCTTTAGATGGAAGTAATATATGGTATGATGCCTGGACGTTACCCAAAGGTGCTAATAAAGAATTAGCTTACGAGTTTCTAAATTATTTATCTGATCCAGCAACTGCTGCTGATAATATGGATTATATAGGCTATACACCTTATATTGTTGGTGATGAACTATTCACATTAACAGGTGTATGGTATGGGGCAACAGATTACTTGATTACTTCTAGCTACGCCAAAGATGATGAAGTCCAAGTCATTTATGAGAATAAACTATACACATGCATTAAAGATAAAGATTCTGAAGAAGAAATATTACCAACAAATACAGAATATTTCGAATGCAATGAATGGTCAATAGAAGGAGAATACTCCGAAGGTGATATGATAAGTTACAATGGTAAAATATATAATTGCATATCGGATGATAATAATAATGATATAACAGATGAAAATTCGTTTGTTTTAGTTGAACCATATGACTTATCTTACTTATTTGAAGGTTCATTAAGTGAAGGTAGAAGAGCAATCATTTATCCTTACTATGGAAGTGAAAACAAACTAGAAACGCAATATCCAAGTGAAAATACAATTGCTAGATGTGCGATTATGAATGACTTTGGAGATTACAACGATGAAGTTGTTATTATGTGGGGACAAGTAAAAGCATATGTAGATATGACTCCTGTTTATGTTATTTTAATATGCTTCCTAGTAGCTTCAGTTTCACTTGCTACAGTTTATTTTGTGAAGAAGAAGATAAATGATAGCTATAAAAACTAATAGATATTAGAACTAAAGAATTAATAAAAGCTAATTAGTACTCATATTATCTGAGTATTGATTGGCTTTTTTATTGTTTAGATAAAAAAATTATAAAAAAAATAATTCTCAAGAAACAAGTTAATGAGTTTTTAAATTCATTTTCTCAAAAATACTTTTTGATTATAGCATCTATTCAAATATCAAAAAATAGTGTATAATTATCATATGGAGAAAACCTATGGAAAAAATAGACTATAATAGATTATACACTTTAATAAAAAGTTCACTTATGTCTAATTACTCATTTATTAATAGAATAAATAAAAAACATAAGAAACTATTGCCTATGATTATAACTTTTTTAGTTATTGCCATAACAATAGTATCATTATATTTTATCGGATTTACTAAACTCTTTAAGGAAGCGAATCTAAGTGATACTATTCTTTATATGAGTATATCATTATCATCTATATTAATTTTCTTTACAAATCTAATGAAAGTTAATTCGTATATATTTAGATGCAAAGATTATGACTTGCTTACAAGTATGCCTCTAAACACTAAGGAGATAGTAATTTCAAAACTAATAGTTTTATATATAACAAGTTTTCTATTTTCCTTTATAATTGGATTATGTTCATATATAGCCTATGCGCTTTTTGAAGGTTTTAATATTTTATTTTTGATTAACACAATTTTATTAACTTTTATAATTCCCTTTATACCTATTGCATCAAGCAGTTTAATAGCTTTTGTTATTGGGTACATAAAAATAAATAAAAAAACAAAAAACGTATTAATTACAATAATATATTTTATATTATCACTTTTAATGATATTGGCATATATTAATATCATTAAATATGATGAGAATAATCTTATAAAGCAAGTAAGTGAATTAAAAAAATACTTTTTGAAGATGTGGCCTCTTACAAATTTTATATACAATGGTTTTTATAATAAAAGTATACTAAATTTATTTATTTATGTTATAAGTTCATTAATTATATTATTTATTTATATAACTATTGTTTCTAAATATTTTGTTAAGTTTAATTCTTTAGAAAAAGAAAATATCCAAAAAAAGACTAAGCAAAATACTTACAGGCAAAAAAACTATTTTGTTTCACTTCTTTCGAAAGAACTAAAAATGTATACAAACATTCCCACATTTATAATAAACACAATGATTGGACCAATTTTATCAGTAGTATGCATTACAATTATGAGTAGTTTTATTGTGAGAAATAATTATATTTTTGGACTAGAAAAACTTGATCAATTATTATTAGATTTAAACGTAGCAGTTAAAGAGTTTGTTATAGGCCTTTTAGGTGTAAGCATAAATATGATACTTACAATTAGTCAAATAAGTTCGTGTTCAATTTCTTTAGAGGGTAAATCCTTAGGTATAACTAAGTCACTACCAATTTCTAAGAAAGATATATTTACTTCAAAAATAATTTTTAATTATTTGATATTTGGGGCATTTTCATTTATATCAAGTATTTTAGTAATAGTTATTCTTAAACCTGTATGTTATGTAAGTATAATATTATTACTATTATGTTTACTTAACCCATTAAGCTTTTCGGTCATAGGATTATTATGTAATCTATATTTACCTAAATTAAATTATTCAAATCCTTATCAGGTAGTAAAGCAAGGTTTATCTGTCCTTGCAAATATGATTGTTTCTTTAGTTTTAAATATTTTTTACTTAGGATTGTTTATTGCTATAACAATAGCAGTAAATACTTTAATAGGACTATTAGGCTTATTAGTAATAAGTATTATAACTTTTGCAATAAGCATATTAGTCTTAAAAAAAGAGTCTTATAGATTTGATAGTCTTTAAACTATAGAAAAAAATACCAATGACAAAATCAAAAAAAGATGATATAATTAAACAAAGAGGAGATGTTTATGAACAAATTACATGCTTTAAAAATATTTGTACTAATGATAGCATTAACTTTTGCTATTCTATTAGTAGGTTGTGATATATCAAATACTAATACATATTATGTTAATTTTCTAGTTAACGATAATGTATACAAAACTATAGCAGTGAAGGAAAATGAAACAATAGATAATGAGATCTTTAAAGAAATAAAGCCAGCCATAGATGGATATGAATTTAAATATTGGCTTGATGGTGATGACAAATTTGACGAAATACAAAAAATAACTAAGGATTTAAATTTAAAAGCATATTTTGAAAAAGTTACGGAAAAAGTTGTTATAACAATTGTAAGTAATAATGAAATAGTAAATACAATCGAACTAGAAAAGGGACAAAAGCTTTCAAAACTAGATGATTTAGTTTTAGAAGGATATGTCTTTAAAGGCTATTATCTCGGCGAAGAACTTTATGACTTTGATGCTGATGTAAATGAAAATATAACATTAACTGCAAAATGGGAAAAAGAGGCTGAAAAAGACATAACAGTTAAATTATACGATGGTGATGAACTAATTGACACTATAATCACAAAAGCAAATGTTGAAATTTCTTTAAAGAAGCTAACTAAAGAAGGTTATGATTTTGTGGGATGGAGTTATTTAGAAAATGTTTATAATGATAAAATTACTTTATCAGAAGATGCTGTTTTAAATGCTAAATGGGAAGTACATTTATATACAATATCTTTCTATGATAAAGATAAATTAATTGAAACTAGAAAAGTAGAGCACGGAAAAGACTTACTAGATATACCAACATTTGTGAAAGATGGTTATGAATTTATGGGTTGGGATCAAGATTTAGTTAACATAACAAGTGACTTAATTGTATATGCTGATTATTATGCAATTGAATATACGATTACCTATCATAACTGTGATAAGACTTCAAATGTGAGAAAATATACAATTGAATCTCGTCCTATAGTTTTATCAGCTGCTGAAAAAGAAGGATTTGTCTTTGGAGGTTGGTATCTTGAAGATAACTTTAAAACGAAGGTGGAAGTGATTGAAACTGGAACTTTTGGGAATTTAAATTTATACGCAAGATTCTTGAATACATATAGTGTATATTTCTCATTAGATGGTGGAGGTTTTTCTAGTGATGTTATTGAAAGTTATAATTTAAAAACCAATTCGTTAAGTGAGTTTGTGATTACACAATACAATACAAATTATTGGGAATTATACAAAGATAATATATTCTTAATGAAAAAAGAAAATGATCCTAAAGCAAAATATTCGTTTAGAGTTGGACTAAAATATAATAATGGTTCATTTGTTATAACTAGTCTTGTAAAGTCAGGTGGTAGTAGTAATGATTTGGGTGATTGTGATTACGTTATCGTAGTTGCTGAATCTAATACTGCCGGATGCAAAGAATTAAACTTTAATAATCTAAAAGTAGGTTATAAGTTATCAATAAATGTAGACATAGCATCTTTAAGTGAAGGGGCTGTAAATTTAAAAACATTGCTTTTCAATGACTCGTTAACTGAATACAAAGGAAACATCTTAGAAGAACAAATCCTTCCAACACCGAAAAAGAAAAGATATATTTTCAAAGGTTGGATGACTTCAGAAAATGAAATAATTACAAGAATAAATAATGTTTCAAGCAAAGAAATTACTCTTAAAGCTTTATGGGAAAAAGCTGAAGGAACTACAGAGTACGAAATAGATATGATAAGTGATGAACTTATTGAAAAAATAGGACGAGTTGTATCTAAAAACATTGAATTACCTACTTATATCGAAGAATTCAAAGCAACCATAAAATGGACGACATCTGATGAAAATATTATTTCATCAACTGGTGTTGTTAAGAGACCATTTGGAAGTAATAAAACATGTACATTAACTATGAGTATAACAATAAAAGAAATTACTCAAGAGTACACTGTAACAGTTTTAGTACCTCGTGGATACAAAGATATATCTAAAGGAGGAATCATAGCTGGTTATAACTATACATCTGTAACTCCAAGTGATGTAACTTTACGAAAGGTAGATATTTTATATTGTGCCTTTGGAAATGTTGGTGCTAATGGTCACATTACTAACTTAAGTTCTGTAGGTTCATATCTTAAAAATTATATTGATAAAGCTCATTCATATGGTGATTATGTGATATTATCATTAAATACATCAAATCTTGCTATTGCCGCAAGCAAGCAAGAGACAATTGATGTTTTAGTAAAGGATTGCCTAAAAGCTATTAATAATTTTGGGTTAGATGGTATAGATGTTGACTGGGAAACACCAACTCAAGAAACAAAAGAGAACTATACTGCTTTGATGAAATCTTTATATACTAGAGTAAAAGCAAATAATCCAGAACACTTAGTAACAACAGCAACAGCTGCAGGGCCTTGGCAATATCCACGATTTGATTTAGAAAATTCAATTAAATATATTGATTACATTAACCTGATGGCATATGATTTACAAACAAATTCTAAAGCAACACATCAAAGCGCTTTATACAAATCAACACGTGGTTATACGCTAGGCAAATGTACAATTGATGAAACCTTACCATTATATAATAATGTTAATGTTCCTAACGAAAAAATAATTGTTGGTCTTCCATTCTATGGTAGAAAATTCAAAGATACTGATGGAATTGGTCAAAGTAGTAGTGCTGACGGTGCATGCACACAAAGTTATATTTATGAAAACTATTTAAGTAAAAGTGTTGATGGTGTAACTATAGGTTTTGATGATGAATGCAAAGTACCTTATATTTATGATGCTAATAAGAGACTATTCATATCTTATGATGATGAAAAATCAATAAGGATAAAAACAGAATACATTTCTATGAAAGGTTTAGCTGGAATGATGTATTGGCAAGATGGTCAAGACTATAACAATAAATTATTAAATGCAATTTATGCAAATAAATCAACAATGAAAAGTACACGATAAAAAAAGACGTCTATAAAGGGATATATCTAATATCTCTTATAGACATCTTTTATTTTTTAAATCTTTGACGATAAGTACACTTCTTGCAAAGTTCTTCACATAAAATATTTTTAGTAAAACCATTTTTAATGTTAAGAAATCTTTGACTTGTAATTATATCTTTAAATGGTGTAGTTAAAATATTGCCTAAGTTTATAGCTCCATCTTTGTCAAGACAGCACGGAACAACAGTTCCATCAGATAAAATACCAATATGGGTTTTAGTCCCTAAGCACGTTCCATTTATATCATAAGTTTTTGAATTTAAGTCAGGCCAGTCAAATTCTTCTTCGGAAGAAAAGAATACGTGTTCCTTAAGTTTGTTTGATGAATTTAAATCAATTGTTCTTTGGTAATGTTTTTCAAAAGGAATAAGAGCTTCATTTTTTGAAAAGTTACCCCAAAGTCTTAAGGAAATATATGTGTCAAAATCTTTCTCAATCAAAGCAAAGATATCATTATAGTATTTTTCATTATCTTTCAAATTAACTATTGCTTGAAGTGATATATTAACTTGACGAACATATTTCATAATATCAAGGTGATTATGCAATAAAGTTGCATTCGTTGTGAGATTTACACTAAATCCTTTATTATATGCAAGAAGGATAAATTTATCGATATCAGGATGCATAAGAGGCTCACCTTGAATATGCAAATATATATATTTTGTGTAGGGCTTTATTTCATCTAAGATATGTTCAAATTCACTAAGGGATAGCATTTTTTTGTCTTTTGTTGTTTTAACACAAAATTTACAATTCAAATTGCAATAATTGATAATCTCTATATATATTTTCTTAAACATAATTATCTCTCATAAGAACTAGGATCAAAGAAATAAAAGTTTTGATAATAGTAAATATTTACATTATAACCAATTAATGTGAAAGGGTCTTTTGTGTTATCATAGATAAGTTGACTAACGTATTCTTTGTCATCTAGTTTGCAGGTAATTTTATATGGAGTTGTACCAAATGTTTCCTCCTTTTCAATAAGTTCAATATTCGTTATTTTAAGTTTACGAATGTTTTTACATTCCATTGTAATTTTTACTTTATGAAAGTATTTATATATTTTAATAATCTTCACAAAATAAAAAATAAATAAAGAAAGAGATAAAATAATAATAGTTATTGATAAGAAACCATTATTAGATAGGTAAATAAAATCAGTAGGATCATCCTTCATATAATATATGGTTACATAATCACCCACTGAGAACGAATCATCAACATTTTCGATGATGCCATCATATAATTTGTTCCCACATTTGTATCTAATTTTTGCTAAGCTATCATCAGTGGTATTTACAACTCTCAAAATTCGTGCTTCAGTTTTCGTCCCTAAAATCTGATAGTGTAGAGACTTACTATTTGATATTATTCCAAAACTAAGGAATAACAAACTTATAAAGAAAATAATCCAGTTAAGAATAAGCTTAGGCTTAGGAATAATATAATTATTCATGGTTTTCACCTCATATAATATAATATTATACAACAAATATCCTAAAAAATAAATAAACATTACAAAAAAATAAAACATTGCAAAAAAATAAAAATAATACTTAACAAAATAATTATTATATGGTATAATCTTTACATGTGGTCCCATGGTCAAGCGGTTAAGACGAGACCCTCTCAAGGTCTAATCACGAGTTCGATTCTCGTTGGGATCACCATTTTTTTATGTTTAGTATTAAAGAGGATACCAATGAATATATTAACAGGTTTTTGTGGACTGGATTGTGAGAAGTGTGAAGCACGAAAAGCAACTATAACTAATGATGATAAATTAAGAGAAGAAGTTGCCAAGAAGTGGAGTGAATTAAATCATACTTCTATTACAAAAGAAATGATAAATTGTGTAGGATGTCGTCTAGAAGGCGTTAAAACTATATTTTGTGACACCTTTTGCCTAATTCGTAAATGTGCGTCAAGTAAAGGCCTAAGCACCTGCGGGAAGTGCCCAAACCTTGAGTTTTGTGATACAGTTAAGATGATAACAAACAATAACCAAGAAGCATCAAATAATTTAAAAAATAATTTTTAGTTTTACGCAAGAATGGTGAAATTGGTAGACACGCAAGATTCAGATTCTTGTATTAGTAATAATGTATGGGTTCGAGTCCCATTTCTTGCATTAATAAGTATTTTAGACCTTTTCAGGTCTTTTTATTTTTGAGAATTTTTAAACTATATTTGCTAACAGGCGTTGTTTGTGATATAATGAATTATATATAAAAATATTGATAGAATGGTAAAATAAATGAAAAAAATGCTAACACTATTTCTACTTCTTATAGCTATTTTTTGCAGTAGCTGTGTTTTAGAAAATGAAGAAGTAAAAATATATCCTTTACTTGACAATACAAATGAACCAATTATAGATTTTCTTCAGCCTTGGGCTTTTTACAATAAAACAAGCGAAGAATTAGATAAACATTTTGAAGAATTAAAAACAAGAGGGTTTAAGACAATTATCATTCAGAATACATCGAAATATAATAAAGGTGAACCTAAAGAATGTTTTTATGATTCAGAAAAAAGTTTTCCTTTAGAAAAAAAAGATTTCCATAAAAAAATAATAACTATTTGTAATGAAAAAAATATAAATGTTATTTGTGGGATTTCTTCAGATGATTATTGGTGGAGTCAAACATCTCATGAATTTGATGAAGAAACAATGAATATGTTTAATGAAGAAGAGACATTTACTATAGGTGAAATCTTAGCAAAATATAAAATTCAAGGTATTTATTATAGTAACGAAATGTATTCAAATAGTGAAGGCTTTATCAAAAGTTGGGCTAAAAACATTAATAAAATAATTGAATATATCGAAAAAATAGATCCAAAGATGCCTTTTTATTTATCTCCATTTAATTTTTCATTTTATGGAGGTTCTGAAAAACAAAAGTTATCTTTTTGGAAAGAATTCTTTCAAGAAATAAATTTTAGAAAATTTGATTATTTTTTGCTTCAAGATGGGTTTGGGGCTTTATCAAAAGATCCTACAACTAAAAAATGTGAAGATGTTTATAATCTTAATGTGAAAATAAGATCACTATGTTTAGAATATTCAAAAGTAAATTTTGCTCTAAACATTGAACTTTTCGCTTCTAAAGGATTAGCAAGCGATGATAGAGTTAATTTGCAGAAGAAGTATGCTAACACTTTAGGTGATGTCATAGCATGTTTTTCAGTATCTCATTATTATATAGAGGGTGGTAAAAATGAAGAATAATGTTTTTGAAAGTGATAAAATTACAAAATCAATTATTGTTTTAGCTTTGCCAACAATAGTAAGTCAGCTCATCACAACAATATATAATCTTGCTGATACATTTTGGGTGGGGATGCTCAATAATCATTTTCAAATCGCTGCCCTTTCGATTGTCTTTCCAATACAATTAACATTAACAGCAATTGGTAACTTATTTGGCTTAGGAGCGGGAACATGTATTTCCAATGCTATTGGAGCTAGTGAACATAAAAAAGCTAAATCTTCTTCAAGTTTTGCTATTTATGTTGGCATTATCGTAACTATTATATTGTCTCTTTTTGTACTTTTCTTTAGTAATGTTACTTTAAATATATTAGGTTCAACTGAAAAAACAAATGAATATGTGTTATCTTATTTAAAATATGTCGTTGTTCTTGGGGCTGTTCCTACGGTATTTAATATGATAATTGCAAATATGATTCGTGCTGAAGGCTTTTCACTTCAAGCAAGTATTGGATTATCAATTGGAGGAATTTTAAATATTGTTTTAGACCCTATATTCGTTTTACCATTTGGTTTTAATATGGAAATCAAAGGAGCTGCTATTGCTACATTAATTTCTAATGTTATAACAACAATATATTTTCTTATTCTCCTTATTATAATTAGGAAGAAAACAACAATAAGTTTTGTTCCTAAAAGAATGTTTGAAACTAAAAAAATTGGTCTAGAGGTAATTTTTACGGGTATACCTTCGGCACTACAAACTATGCTTTCGGCAGTTTCAAACCTAGTTTTGAACTCACTTATAATTAGTTACGGGGAAGTTGCTGAAGCGGCAATTGGAATTACTAAGAAAGTTGATGCGATTCCGTTTGGAGTAATTACAGGCTTATCACAAGGCTCAGCTCCGCTAATAGCTTATAATAATGGTGCTAAAAAATACGATAAGATGAAAAAAACTTTAAAATATTCATTAATATATTGTATAGCAGCGGCAGTTTTAATTTTATTAGCTATAGAAGTATTTGCTGGTTCAATAATTAGTGCTTTTATAAAAGAAGAAAATACTATTCTTTACGGAACAAAATTCTTAAGATTACATTGTGTATCAATGATATTTATGGCTGTAACGTTTATGCTTGTATCTTTCTTCCAATCAATTGGAGCTAAAGTTAAAGCTTTTATTCTCTCGATAATAAGAAAAGGTGTATTTGATATTCCTCTAATGTATTTAATGAATACTATAATTCCAATGTATGGAGTTGTAGCGTGTCAACCTATAATGGATTTCGTATCTGCTGGTGTTGCTATTTGTTTCTACTTTATTTGGAAAAAAGAACATGAACAAATGTGTTTAAATGAAGAAAAATTAATTGCTGAACTAAAATAATATATCCTAAAAAATATGTTAAAGTTTAATACTTTTTAAACTAGAAAGGATAAGTATGATAAAAGTTGTTTCAAATGAAAATATGAGGAAAAGTGACAAGTTCACAATTGAAAGTAAAATATCTAGTCGAGAATTAATGTTTAAAGCTGGGAAAGCTATATATGAAAGTGTTTCTTGGAAAGGTAAAATAGGCATATGCTGTGGTTGTGGAAATAACGCTGGCGATGGATATGTCTTAGCATCTCTTTTAAAAGAAAGTAATTATGATGTAGACATAATAATACTTTTTGAAAAGTTTTCCGATGATGGAAAGTATTATTTTAACTTAGCTATAGAAAAACGCGTTAAAGTAATTTGTTTAAATGATAATTATAATAAGGATTTATTTAAAGAATATGATATATTAGTAGATTGTATTTTTGGAACAGGATTTAAAAATGAGGTTACAGGAAAATACAAAGATGTAATTTCAAAAATTAATGAATCAAAAAAATATGTTGTTTCTGTAGATATCAATAGTGGGCTAAATGGTGATAATGGATTAGCTAGTTTATGTGTCCATTCTGATCTAACAGTTTCCATAGGTTATTATAAATCAGGTCATTTCTTAAATATGGCTAAAGATGTAATGAAAACAAAGATTAATCGAGAAATAGGTATAGAATTAATTGAAAATGCTTATGAATTGATTGAGGCAAATGATATTAAGAATTTATTTTTAGAACGTAAAAATTATTCTAATAAATCAACGTATGGATATATTGCCTTAATGGGTGGTTCAAAAGACTATAGCGGTTCTATTAGACTTTCACTTATGGCAAATTGTGCAATGAGAAGTGGAGCTGGAGTTGTAACAGTTGCTGTTCCCGAAAGCATAGAGGCAGTCTTATCACCAAAAATACTAGAAAGTACAATTCTTTGTATGAAAGATCTTGATGGGCATATTAAATTTGATAAAGAAACTTTAGATAAAATAATGACTAAAAATAGAGTTATTGCTTTTGGAATGGGCATAAATAATAATCAAGATACAAAGGAAAGTTTAGAGTACTTGCTTGAAAATTACAATAAAACACTAATAATAGATGCTGATGGATTAAATGCTTTAGCAGAAAGTAACTCTAATCTATTACAAAATGCTAAATGTAAAGTTATTCTTACTCCTCATATAAAAGAATTTTCAAGACTAACAAAACTAGAAATTAATGTAATAAATCAAAATCCAGTTGCTCATGCTACTGACTATGCAAAAAGCAATAAAGTCATAGTTCTTTTAAAAGGACCGACAACAATCATAACAGATGGTGAAAAAGTATACTTAGTTGATAAGGGTTGTGCTGGAATGGCAACAGCTGGAAGTGGAGATGTTTTAAGTGGCATCTTAGCAGCAATTGCCAGTTATAACGAAAATGACTTATTACTTGCAACTGCGGGAGCAGCCTATATAAATGGTTTAGCTGGTGAACTTGCTCAAGAAGAGTATGGTGATATTTCAATGATTGCTAGTGACACAGTCAATAAAATAGGAAAAGCAATCAAAATGGTGAGAACATGTACAAATCTAAACAAATGAGTGAAATTTGTATTTGTAATAATTTGGCATAAGAATTAAAATATATTTATCAATAAAACGAAAATAATAATAAATATAGGAGTAAAATTATGAATAGTATTAAAAAGTTATTTCAAAAATTTAAAGTTGAAAGTATTGTAAGTGCGGTTTTCGCAATTATCTTAGGTATTCTATTTGTTGCTATGCCAAATAGTTCAGCAAATGCCTTATGTACAGTTTCTGGCGTATTCTTCATTATAACTGGTTTAACGCTAATAATGGCTTTTGTTGCTGGTGGATTTTTCTTTGGTGGACATTTACTTATTTTAGGAATAGCATTATTAATATGTGGTGCTTTTACATTGTCATATCCTAATGAATTTAAAGATCTGATTAAAATAATATTTGGTATTTACATAATAGTAGATGGAACAACAAGTCTTGTTGATAGTATCTATTGTGCAAGAGCAAAAATCAGAGGCTGGTTTGTCTTGACAATTATCTCAGTTCTTTCTATAATACTAGGATCTATCTTAATGCTTGCAACATTTGAAACAATAGTAATTTTTATGGGATGTGCTTTAATAATTGATGGAATCTGTGACCTGATTGAAATATTAGTCTTCAGTAAAAAAGTTAGAGAAGCAAAGAAAAGATTACTTGATAGTCATGAAACAATATATATTGACTAAAAAATGACATAAGGAAAAACCTTATGTTTTTATTTTTTTAAAAAAAATTAATTTTTTAGAATATTTTTTAAAATTTTTGTGTTATGTATAATGTAAAGAGAAAAAGGAGAAAAAATATTATGAAAAAAATGTTAAAATGTTTATTATCAATTATGTTAGTATTTTTCTTAATGATTGCTCTTGTAGCATGTAAAGAAAAAGAAAAAGGAGAATTATCAAGAGTTACTATTGATATTAATCCAAGCATTGAGATGATGGTTGATGAAGATCAAAAAGTTTTATCTGTATCAGCACTTAACGATGATGGAAGCATAATCATCAGTGGTGAAGAAATCGTCGGAAAAGATGTTGAAGAAGCAACAAAATTAATTCTTGAATTAAGCACAGAAACAGGCTATATAGTTAAAGGTGAAATTACTAGTACTGATAACACTATAAATATTACCGTATCAGGAAATACTGAATATGCAGAAAAGCTTGCTAATAAGATTATTGATAGCGGAAACAAAGCTTTAGAAAAACTAGGTATTGAAGCTAAACTAAATAAAGTTAAAGCTATGGCTGTTGCTGAACTTAAAAAGTTAGTTTTAGAAAATTCAACATTCACAGAAGCAGAAGTTGAAGCTATGACTGAGGAAGAATTACTAAAAGCATTAGTAGTTGGCAGAATGGAAACAGCAATATTAATTTCTGAAGACTTAAAGAAAGTATACTTTGAAGCGAAAGCATATGAAATTAAATTTGCCGAAAAAGAAGCAACAAAAAAAATAATTAAAGAAATTGATGGAGTTTCGCAAATACTTGTTGGAACTTATAGTACATTACTAACTGGTTATCGTGAATTTATAACTTCTTTAGAAGATTTAAAATACGATACTCTAATTTCTCCAGACTCAGAATATCAAATTTTATTAGCTAAAGTACGAGAAGCAAAAGCTAAATATTTAGAACAAAGAAGTTTTGTTTTAACATTAGAAGCTGGTGATGTGAAAGTTAAAGCCGAAGTGGAATTAAACAATTTAAAGAAAGCATATGAAGATTTAGAAAAATTATTAGTTGAATGTGGAAACGCTGCTGTTAAAAGCTTTGATTACACAATCAATAAATTAAAAGAAGCCGAAGTTGCCTTGACAGAAGTAGAGAACAAATTAAAAAGTGTAGATGTAGAGAAAGTATTGACAGAAAAAACACAGGAAATCGAAAATGTGATTAATAGTACAAAAAATGAGTTCTTCGATAAATTTGAAAAAGCTCACAAAGAAGATATCGAAAAAGCAGAAGCAGACTTCATAGCTAAAAAAGAAGAACTTAAAAAGTCAATAATCGCAAAGTAACTAAAAAATGTTAACAGTTATTGCTATTTTGTGATATAATTATCGTAATTAGTCACTGAAAGGATAGCAACTGATGAATAGTTTTCATGAAAGATTAAAAAACAAAGATGAAGAAGCTTTTGAAAAACTATATGATAAATATGTAAAACTTGTTTATCACATAACATATTCATACACAAGGTGTAAAGAAGATGCAGAAGACTTAACAATTGAGGTCTTTACAAAAGTTTATAATAATTTAGATAAATATGAAGAACGACAAAAACTAAAAGAATGGATTAGTGAAATTGCTAGAAATACAGCTTTAAACTTTGTTACTCGTAATAAAATGAAAGATGTAATCTTTGACGATGAAGTTGTTGATAGTGTTCATTCCTATGATAGTACTCATACCGAGTTAATTGATTTGTTTGAGAAAAGATTAGATAATGAAACAAAACAAATAATGATCATGAAATTTATTTATAATTATACTTTTAAAGAAATTGCAAAAGTGAACAATATGACTTTAGGAAAGGTTCAAGGATTATACTATGATGGAATAGAAAAATTACGAAAGGAGCTTAAAAATGGATAAACTTGAAAAAAATATTAAAGAATCTTTAAATGATAAATTTATAGAAAAAAATCCAAGTGATGACATCAAAAAGCGCCTTTTTAGTAGACTTGGATTGCAAGTGAAACAAAAAAAGTTTTCTAAAAGTAACTTGATTAAATTATGTACATCGTTTGCTTGTCTTGTTCTAGTAATTATTTGTTCAATTTTAATCTTTTCAAATGACAATGTGAATACTCTTAAGTATGAAGCGATTATCCAAATAGACGTTAATCCTAGTGTTGAATTTGTCGTTGATGATAGTGATAAAGTCTTATCAGTAAAAGGATTAAATGATGACGGAAAATTAATTCTAACAGATGAAGAATTTGAGAACTTATCATTAAAAGATGCTGTCAGTAAACTTTTAAATCTTGAAGAAAAAACAAATTTTCTTTCAGAAACTAATAAAAATGTTGCTCTAACCTTAACAATAGAAAACAAAGGTGTTGAAGAAGTACTTACTAATAAGCTAAATCAAATTCTCAAAAGTACTCAAAATAATTTATCTACAAATATAGAGATAAAATTCAATACAAGTAAATCAATTGAAGATTTAAAAGATTATGTAAATTCTATTGATATAATTAAAAATGTTCAGGACTTACAATATAGTGAACTAATTGGAATTGTAAGAAAGTATCACGAAGACGTTAGAACGTTAGATAGTATTGCTCTTGAGAATTTATATTTAAAGTCAAAAACAGAATACTTTGAAGAGCTAAAAGAAAATAAAATAAAAGAACTTGTAAATGATTTAGATGATTCATATAAAACACAAATAGATAGATATAATAAGTTATATTTACTTGTAAAGGAAACATATAATAATTTACAAGCAACATATGAAAGTTTGTATGTAGATAATAATTCTCCTTACAAAATGGCTTTAAAAGACTTAGAAGAAGTGAAAGATGAAATAGCTCTACAAGAGAAAAAAGTTGAAGAAGCTAGAAAAGGTTCATCGTATTACATTTTGAAGAAAGAAGAAGCAATTTTAGAAGGCTTAAAAGCTAAATATGAAATATGCTCAGCAGCTTTAGAGTATCAAGAACAGATAGCAAGTGAAGCTTATGAATATATATCTAATGAACTTGAAGAACTTTTAAAAGAACTTAAAGATGTCAAAGAATCACTTCCAGAGTCAATAAAGAATATAAAACTTTCAGACATTATAGATACAGAAGAAAAAGAGAAAGAATGTGAAGAAAGTATTAAAAGTACTTTTATCACAAAGTATCAAAATGATATAGATAATGCTAGAAAAGAAAAGTTAGAAAGAAAAGAATCATTAATAAATGAGTAGATAATATATCTTAAAATAATAACCAAGGTGGCCTCCAGCCCAACAAAGAAACGTTAGTTTTTATAATTAACGTTTTTTTGTTATATTAAATTATAGGAAATAATAAACTGATAAAATAGATATTAAGAGTATAAAAATGTTATTATTTTGAAGACAATATGGAAATATTATACAAAAATGGAAAAAAATTAATTAGATATAATCATAAAATTAAATATAGATATAATTATATAACTTGAAAAAAAAGAAAAAAAATGTTATAATAGTTTAGTATGCGTAAAAAAGGTGGTGAAAACAATGTCTATCATCGAAAAGATTAAAGTGACTGAGGAAAAGGCTGATAAAATAAAAGAAGAAGCCTCTTTAGAAGTTTCTAAAATGCTTGATGAAGTTAACTTAAAAAACAAAGAGTTAGTAAAGAATATGTATGATGCTGCTAAGAAAAGCATTGAATTAGAATATAAGAATACACTTAGTCAAATTGAAAAGATTAAAGAATCAAAATTAGATGAATGTCAAAAGATTAACGACTCAAATAGGAAAATCGCGAAAGCCCACCTAAATGAAACTGTTGATTTCATTTTAAAGAAGGTGATTGATTCGTGATTGTTCCAATGAAAAAAGTTCAAATTGCCGTATTCAAAGAAGATTTTGATAAGGTAATTAAATCTTTACAACGATTTGAACTTATGATGATCATAAACAAAGAAGGTGGAGATGCTTCTGTTTCTCTTGATCTTAATGAAGCTTTACAACAAAGAGTTACAAAGACATTAGCTCTTGTAAAGAAATATGAAGAAAAGAAGCCACTATTTGATTATCAAGTTGCAGATTATAATGAGTTTAAAGAAGTGTCTAAAGAAAGTCTAGACTTACTTGAGAAGCTTGAGAAGTTTATTAGTAGAAACGATGAAATTAAGCAAATAATTAAAGGGAAAAATGAAACTCTTGAAAATCTCAAACTTTGGTTAGAATTAGAATATTTGCCTGAGGAAGTAAAAGACACAAAATATGCGAAAACGTATATTGGTTACGTACCAAGTCGAAGTCTTGAGAGATTTACTGAAGAAGCAAAGAAGGATGGCTTTGACTATCAAGTTTATGGTAAAAATAGTCAATTTGCTGCTGTTATGGTTTTTTGCTATTATGAAGACAATGACAGTTTACAAGAATTATTGAAAAAATATGAGTTTACTGATTTCGCACTTCCTAAGATTGATTGTAAAATCAAAGAGTATTATGACAAGATTATTAAAGAAATTGATGAACTAAATGATGAATATATTGCAAATTTAAATACAATTAAAGAGTACGTAAAAAGAAGTGATGAACTTAGAGTATTAAGCGATCAAATTCTTACTCAAGAAGAAATCAATAACGTTAGATGTGATGTTACTGAAGAAACTAAAGTTATCGAAGGCTGGGTAAGAGATTATGAAAAGGATCAAGTTGAAAAAGCTATCAAAGAAGTAACAGATGACTATATCCTTGAGATCACTGATCCAGAAGATGGTGACGCTGTCCCAACTTATACAAAGAACAAAAAGTTTCCTTCACAATTTGAACAAGTTACTGATATGTTTTCTAAGCCAAATTATCATGAGGTTGATCCTAACCCTGTGATGTCAGTTTGGTATTGGTTCTTGTTTGGAATGATGATGGGAGATGCTGGCTATGGTCTACTTATGATTGTTGCAGCTTTCATTTTTAGAAAGTTAGCAAAACCTAAAGGAAACACTTTAAAACTAGTTAATATAATTATGTATTCTGGTGTTCCAACAATTTTTTGGGGAATAATTTTTGGAAGTTATTTTGGATTTAATCCTCAAACTGATTTTGGAATATCTTGGTGGTGGTACTGGTTTGCTCCAATGGATAATCCAATCAAGATGTTAATTGTGTCAGTCGCAGTTGGAGCATTACACTTAATTACAGGACTAATTGTGAAGTGCGTTATATGTGTAAGAGAAAAAGATTATATAGAATTATTTTCTAAAAATCTAAGTTGGATACTTATTCTATCAGGAATAGGTTTATACTTTATTTCTAATATGGCTGGAATTATATGTGCTGGTTTAGGTGTTGCACTAATCCTATTATTTGCAGGAGCTCGAAAGAAATCAATTTTCGGAAAAGCATTCTTTGGAATATTAGGTTTATATGATGTAACAAGCTATCTAGGAGATGTTTTATCTTATTCAAGAATTATGGCCTTAGCAATGTCAAGTGCTGCTGTTGCTATGGTTATGAACACTTTAGCAAACATGGTTGGTGGTTCTGTTGTAGGAATGTTTGCCGCAGCATTAATATTTGTTGCTGGACATATATTTAACATTGTTTTAGGACTATTATCAGCTTATGTTCATGACGCAAGACTTCAATATATTGAATTCTTCGGAAAATTCTTTGAAGGTGGAGGCATAGACTTCAAACCTTTAGCTATTAAAACAAAATATTTAAAAGATGTTATAAATACAAAATAAAAAAAGGAGATATTTTTATATGACAATCGGAACAATTATTGCTCTTGTCGGAGCAGCATTAGGAACTATTTTACCTGGTATTGGATCAATACTTGGTGTACAAATGTGTGGAAAAGCATCTGCTGGTGTTACAGCTGAAAAACCTGAATTATTTGGTAAATTATTAGTGTTACAAATTCTTCCTGGTACACAAGGATTATATGGATTCTTAGCATCATTCTTATTTATGATTACAACTGGTATGATTAGTGGTGATGCTGAAGCATTTGCTATGAGTACTTCAAGAGGATGGGCTTTCCTTGCTGCTTTCTTACCAATCACTATTAATGGTTTAATTTCTGCAATCTTCCAAGGTAAAGTTGCATTAGCTGGTATTATGATGACTGCAAAACAACCTGATGCTTCAGGTAAAGGTATTACTATGGCAGTTTTAATTGAAACATATGCCATTCTTTCATTAATCGTTAGTATAATGTTAATATTTGCAATTTAATAAGTCGTTAGAATAAACGCAAGGAGAGATCAGTGTATAATAAGATAATTGAAAAAGCAGAGGCTGAAGCTTCAAGAATTAAAGAAAATGGTGAATTAAAAGCAAGGAAATTAACAGATGAATTGCTTAATGAGACACAAGAAAAGATTAATCAAATGGTTGATGAAGCTAAGATTAAAAATGCTGACCTCATCAAAACAAAAACAGCTGAATTTGATCAAACATTAAAACAACAAGTTTTATCAAACCAAAAAGAATTAATCAAGGAAACATTTGATTATGCATTAGAAAAACTAGTGAAAATGAATGATGAAGAACTTAGGAAATTTATAATAATTTCTCTACATAAATCAGGTCTTACTGGTGATGTTGTTCTAAAGGTAAATAAAGATGATTATAATAGATATTATAATATTATCAAAAAAGTGTCTTTTGATAATATGAAATTAACACTAAGTTCAGAATCAGCGAATATAAAAGGTGGATTTATTATCGAAGGTAAATACTTCGATTTAGACAATTCTTACGAAGTAATCTTAAAGAATTTAAGTGAAGAATTAGAAACAAAAATTGCACAAATGCTTTTTAAAAATGAGGCATAACTATGAATTATCCTTATGCAAATGGAATTATAAGTGTAATTGAAAACAAAGTTCTAGATCGTAATAAGTTATATGTTCTTTCAAAATATGAGAAAAAAGAATTTATCAAAGTCCTTTTAGCAATGAATTATGGAGGCAGTGGTGAGACTCTTGAGGACCTAATTGCTTCTGAAAATAATCGTGTAAAAGATTTGCTTAAAGAAATTTCTCCTAAAAAAGAAGATACTAATTTATTCTATTTAGTAAATGATGCACAAAATATAAAGATTTTATACAAAATAAAAGTGTATAACTTAGACAAATATGATTTGTTATCAGAAAATGGAACAATGGATTTAGAAATTTTATCACAAGCTATAATTGACAATAATTTTACAAATGCACCTAAGAGGTTAAAAGAATTAGTTACCAAAATTAATAGTCACCTAACAGATGATATAAATCCTAAAAACTTAAGTTCTCTTATTGATAATTCAATATATAGTTATGCAATTAAAGCAACTAATAATCACACTTTAAAGAAGTACTTGACTTATCGTATAGATTTCAACAATGTGATTTCTATGTTACGTAGTAAAAACTTAAATTGGAATAAAAGTGAATATTTTAAAATGTTTTTAGATAATGGCTCAATTTCTAAAAATGTTTTAGAAAACGTTTATGAAGCCTCTAAAGAAGAATTGATAAAATGTTTAGAAGTATTTTATGATGGCAAAATCAGCAAGGTTTTGAAAAAAATAACTTCCCTTGATGAATGTCAATTGGAATTCGAACGTTTAATGCTTGAGTTAATGAAAGAATATAAAAATGAGCCTTTAAATATAGGTCCGGTAATATATTACTATTTACTTAAACAAGCAGAAGCCCAAAACATAAGAATTTTATATTCACTTGATAAAGTAGATATAAAGGATTTACTTTAAAAATATTAAATAATTTATTCTAGAAAGCAGGTGAAAGAATGTCAGAAAAAGTAAAAGTAGCTGCCATTGGCACAGATGAATCTATAGCAATATATAATTCTGTAGGATTCAAAACTTATTTTTCAACTGATTATCAGAAAATAGATAAAATGATTTTTAAACTTTTTAAAGAAGGATGCAAAATCATTTATGTTACTGAAAAAGTATATGAGAATATTCCTGAAACATTGGAAAAATATAGTCAAATGACTTATCCAATCATTCTACCGCTTCCTCTAGATAATGTTAATAGCGGAGTTGGAATGAAAAAAATTAAAGCAAATGTTGAAAAAGCCATAGGCATAAACATTTTCTAGAAAGAGGTTAGACGAATGACACAATCTGAACAAAAACAAGTTGGCGTTATATCAAAAGTTGCAGGTCCTTTAATTATTGCCAAGGGCATGAAAGATGTGCAAATGTATGACGTTGTACGTGTAAGTAATAAAAAATTAATTGGAGAAATAATTGAATTAAGAGGTGATGTAGCCTCTATCCAAGTATATGAAGAAACAGCTGGATTAGGTCCAGGAGAACCTGTTTACTTTACAAATCAACCACTTTCAGTGGAATTAGGCCCTGGTTTAATTGAAGGAATATATGATGGTATTCAAAGACCATTAAATGTCATTTTTGATGAATATGGTGATCGTATTCCTTTAGGTGTTGATGTACCTAAATTAAATCGTGAAAAAGTATGGGTATTTAACCCAAAAAGAAAAGTTGGCTCAAAAGTTACTGCTGGTGATACATTAGGTGAAGTACAAGAAACAAGTATAGTATGCCACAAAATTATGGTTCCTTATGGATTATCTGGAGAATTAGTTTGGATTCACCAAGGTAATGCTAAGGTAACTGATATTGTTGCCAAAATAAAGAAAGATAATGGCGAAATCGTAGAACTAAATATGATTCAAAACTGGCCAGTTCGTAAAGGAAGACCATATAACAAGAAATTAGCTCCACGTGCTCCATTAATTACTGGGCAAAGAGTAATCGATACATTTTTCCCTGTAGCTCGTGGGGGAATCGCAGCTATCCCTGGTCCATTTGGTAGCGGTAAAACTGTCGTTCAACATCAATTAGCAAAATGGTCTAATGCTGATATAATCGTTTATGTGGGTTGTGGTGAGCGTGGAAACGAAATGACTGATGTTCTTCAAGAATTTCCAGAACTAAAAGATCCAAAAACTGGTGAAAGTTTGATGAAGAGAACAGTTCTAATTGCTAATACATCAAATATGCCTGTTGCTGCTCGTGAAGCATCTATTTATACAGGTATTACGATTGCTGAATATTATCGTGATATGGGATACAATGTAGCCATAATGGCTGACTCAACATCACGTTGGGCAGAAGCTCTACGTGAAATGTCAGGACGTTTAGAAGAAATGCCTGGTGAAGAAGGATATCCTGCTTATCTTTCATCAAGACTTGCAGAGTTCTATGAAAGAGCTGGTTATGTAAAATGCTTAGGCAGTGAAGGTTTAGAAGGATCTATCACTGCAATTGGTGCTGTATCGCCTCCAGGAGGAGATACATCTGAACCAGTATCACAAGCCACACTAAGAATAGTAAAAGTATTCTGGGGCTTAAGTGCTAACTTAGCGTATCGCCGTCATTTCCCTGCTATTGATTGGTTGAAGAGTTATTCTTTATATGATTTAAATGAATACTTTAATGAAGAATTAGATCAAGAATGGAGCAAGCAAGTCTCACGTGCTATGCAAATACTTCAAGAAGAAGCTAAACTAGACGAAATTGTTAGACTAGTTGGTGTTGATTCTCTTGAATATTCTGATAGATTAAAACTTGATGTGGCTAGAAGTATTCGTGAGGATTATCTTCATCAAAATGCTTTCCATGAAGTTGATACATATACATCTCTTGCAAAGCAATTTGGAATGTTGAAGGTTATCTTAAAATGGTATAGTGGAAGTGTTGAAGCTCTCAAAAATAATGTTTCATATAATGAATTGACTAAGATGAATGTCTTAACAACAATTGGTCGTATGAAATATATTAGTGAAAATGAATTTCCTGAAAAAGTAAACGAAATATATAAAGAAATGGATAATGAATTTGAAAAACTAATGAAAGGAGCTAATGAATAATGCCTAAAGAGTATAAAACAATTAGAGAAGTAGTTGGCCCTTTGATGTTAGTTGACCATGTAGAAGGCGTTAAGTATGATGAACTTGTACAAATACGCCAAGAAAATGGAGAAATCCGTTATGGTAAAGTTCTTGAAATTAATGAAGATAAAGCTTTAGTGCAACTTTACAATAGTTCTCAAGGATTAAAAATCAGTACTGCAAAGGCAATGTTCTTAGGACACGGAGTTGAATTAAAAGTTTCTCCACAAATAATTGGACGTGTATTTGATGGTATGGGTCGTCCTATTGATGGTGGTGAAGAACTTATTCCTACAAAAACACTAGACATAAACGGAACTCCTCTAAACCCTGTTGCTCGTGATTACCCATCAGAATTCATTCAAACAGGTGTTAGTGCTATTGATGGTTTGAATACATTAGTTCGTGGGCAAAAACTTCCAATCTTTTCTGGATCTGGACTTCCTCATGCTCGTCTTGCTGTCCAAATTGCTCGTCAAGCAAGAGTTAGAGGAACAAATGATGATTTTGCAGTAGTGTTTGCGGCAATAGGTATTACTTTTGAAGAAGCAAATTATTTCATTGAAGATTTCAAAAAATCAGGAGCAATTGAAAGATCTGTATTATTTATGAATCTAGCTAATGACCCTGCAATTGAGCGTATCGCAACACCACGTATGGCGATAACATGTGCTGAATATTTAGCTTATGAACTTGGAATGCATGTTCTAGTAATTATGACTGATATTACAAACTATGCTGAAGCTTTACGTGAGGTATCAGCAGCTAGAAAAGAAGTACCAGGTCGTCGTGGCTACCCTGGATATATGTATACAGACTTAGCATCTTTATATGAAAGAGCTGGACGTATTAGAGGTAAAAATGGTTCAATTACCCAAATACCTATTCTAACAATGCCTGAAGATGATAAAACACATCCAATTCCTGACTTAACTGGTTATATAACCGAAGGACAAATAATCCTTTCAAGAGAATTACATAATCAAGGAATCAATCCTCCGATTAATGTATTGCCATCATTAAGTCGTTTAAAAGATAAAGGTATCGGAGTTAACAAAACTCGTGAAGATCATGCTCAAACAATGAACCAATTATTCTCAGCTTACGCAAGAGGAAAAGAAGCTAAAGAACTTGCTGTTATTCTTGGAGATGCTGCTTTGTCTGATGTTGATAAATTATATGCAAAATTTGCAGAAGCTTTCGAAGAAGAATATGTATCTCAAGGAAGTAGTACAAATAGATCAATTGAAGAAACATTAGATCTTGGATGGAAACTTTTGAAAATTCTTCCTGAAAGTGAATTGAAACGTATAGACTTGAAATTTATTGAAAAATATTTACCTAAAGATGAGGAATAAATATGGCAACTACAAATGTTAATCCAACAAGAATGGAATTAACACGCCTCAAAAAAGAACTTGCCACTGCCAAAAGAGGACATAAATTATTAAAAGACAAACAAGATGAAATGGTTCGTCAATTTATGATGCTAATAAGAACAAACCGTGAACTTAGATTAAACATTGAAAACAAACTTTCAAATGTGTCAGAAACATTTGCTCAAGCACGTTTGAAAATGAGTTATTCAGGTTTAATGGAAGCACTAATGGTCCCTGCCAATGACGTCGTAATTGAAACATCATCGAAAACAATTATGAATATGTCTGTACCAAGTTTAAAGGTAGAAACAAGTGATTCTGTAGACATTACATATGGTTTTGCTTTTACACCATGTGAACTTGACGATTCTGTTTTAGAATTATCAACACTTGTAGAGAAAATGGTAAAACTTGCTGAGATTGAAAAGTCATGTGATATGCTTGCGGTTGAAATCGAAAAAACAAGAAGGCGTGTAAATGCTATTGAATATGTTCTTATTCCTAATCTCGAAGAAAATATTCATTATATTACAATGAAACTTGAAGATAATGAAAGAAGTAATATTATTCGTTTAATGAAAAGTAAAGAAATTATCATGAAAAGAACAGAATCTTAATGGGTTCTGTTTTTTTGTTTTATATGCTTGTAACAAAATATAAATTGTGATAAAATGTTTACTATATGAAAGGAAATTAATATGATTTATAAAGTAAAAAGAAAAGTTACTGGTAGTATGGTTGATACCAAAGCTAATTTATCTTTGTTAGGATTATGTGATGTGATTGTTGACACAATGTCAGAAATGTTAGGCTTATTAAAACTTGATGGATTATATGCTTTAAAGAATTACAATGCAATGTGGGTCATTTCTAAAAACAAAATAAGAATCTTTGATGAAGCAAAATGGAATGAAAAACTTGAAGTAGAAAGTTTTATTTCTTCAACAACATTAGCTCGTATAACAATTGATACAGTAATAAAAAAACTAGATAAGATAATAGCATATTCACGAATCGAAAGTTGTGCAATTGATTTACAATCAAGAAGAATAAGAAAAACAAATACAATGGGTATTGATGATAATATTGTGATTGAAAATCCGTATAATTTTAATCAGTTTATTGAGACAGAAGGTGAGAGTAATGATTTAAAGTTAGAATTTACCCAAAAATCCCTATACACAAATATAGATTATCTTCATCATACAAATAATCTTGAATACATCAGAGTTTTATTAAATTCATTTACAGTTAAAGAAATAGAAACTAAACCAATAAAACAAATAGAAATTAATTATAAAAATCAATCGTTTGAAAATGATTTGCTAGAAGTTTATAAAAATATATCAGAAAACATATGTTTTTATGAAATTAAAGCAAATAATAAAAATAATGTAAAAGAAACAAAAGTAAATGGAAAAATATTTTTTTAAATGTAAACGTTTTAAACAAATATTTTCTTGCATTTTATTTAATTTTGGTATATAATAGATGTATAAAAATGAAAGGAAAAATGTAGTATGAAAAATAATAATTTAACATTCACAATGAACGCATTTTATTATTACTTTTACTTTCCAAGATTTGTCGCGCAATAACAGTCTTGGCTTTTTCCGATGGAAAAGTTTGATGTACTATTATTACTCGACAAAATAATGAAAAGTCGAGTAATAGCTCATCTATAAATCTTTGTGCTATTACCTATGTAGTAGCACTTTTTCATTTTTATAAAAAAAAAAAGGAGACGAAAATTATGAAAAAAATTATTCTATGTTTATTATGTGTTTTATGTTTGTGTGGATTAGTTGGTTGTAATCAAAAACAAAAACCTGCTGATATTATTGCAGGTGGTGGACAAGTTAAAATTGGAATCATTAAGTATGTTACTGCACCAGCTTTAGATAGTGCTCAAGAAGGGATTATTGAAGCTTTGGAAAAAGCAGGTTACAAAGATGGCGAAAAGATTAAAATTGTCAAATATGCTCCCGAAGGTGATCCATCAACATTATCACAAGTTTCTGAGATTGCTGTAAAAGAATGTGATTTAGTATTCGCAATTGCAACACCAGCTGTAAGTGAAGTAAAAGCAAAAATCTTAAAAACTGGTTTAGATGTTCCTGTTTTATTTACTGCTGTTACTGATCCAGTTTCCAAAGGTATTGTAGATTCACTAGAGAAAACAGGATGTAATATTAGTGGTACAAGTGATTTGAACCCAGTAGGTGATCAATTAGCGTTAATCACTGATTTAGCACCTGAAGCAAAAAAGGTAGGATATCTATATACTTCATCAGAAGATAATTCTGTTGTCCAACTTAATTTATTAAAAGCAAAGGCTAAAGAATTAAATTTAGAAGTAGTTACAAGAGCAATCACAAATTTAAGTGAACTAAAAATGGCAACAGAAGCGTTAGTTAGTGAAGGCATTGATGTTATTTATTTACCAACAGATAATCTAGTTAATTCTGCCTCAAAAACAGTACTAGATATAACAAACAAGAACAAAATACCATCAATATGTGCTGAAGAAGGTTATTTATCAAATGGTGGAACAATAACTTTGAGTATTAATTACAAAGATTTAGGTATTCTAACTGGAGAAATGGCTGTGAAGATTATAAACGGAGAAGTAGAAGATGCAAGCAGTTTACCAGTTGGTAGTTTAACAAAGTTTGAATTAAAAATAAATGAAGAAGAAGCTAATAAGTATGGAATAGTTATTAGTGATGCAATAAAAGAAAAATTAAATAAATAGAGTGTGATTTTATGAATATAATTGATATATTATCAACAGGAATTGAACAAGGTATTATTTGGGCAATTCTTGTAATTGGTGTTTATATAACATATAGAATTTTAGATATAGCTGATCTAAGCGTTGAAGGTACATTTCCTTTAGGAGCATGTACAGCAGCCCTTATGATTTATTTAGGAGTTAATCCAGTTATAGCATGCATTATTTCTATGATAACAGGTATGATTGCTGGAGCTGTAACAGGCCTATTACATACTTCATTAAAAATACCAGCTATTATTTCAGGAATAATTGTTATGACTGCATTAACATCAGTTAATCTAGTTATTTTAGGCTTTGCTAATGAAAATTCTTCAGTACAGAGTGTACTAAATATTGATAAAAATATCTTTCAGGCGTTTTCAGAACTATTAACAAATAGTTTTAAGATACCTTTGCTTTATTCAAGTAAGATATCATCAATAATCATAGGATTAATATTCTTATTATTAATAAGTATATTAATATACTGGTTATTTGGAACTGAAATTGGAATGAGTATAAGAGCTACTGGAAACAACCCTAAGATGGCAAGAGCTCAAGGTATAAATACTAATTTAATGATAATATTTGGTTTAATGTTAAGTAATGGCTTAATAGCTTTAAGTGGTGCTTTATATGCTCAAAACTCAGGTACAGCAATTGCTGACTGTGGAAGAGGAGCAATCATTATAGGGCTTGCTTCAATAATTATTGGTGAAATAATATTTAAACATAAAACTTTTAAGAGTTCACTTATTGCTATTATTATTGGAACAATAATATTCTTCATAATTAAACAAATAGCAATTAGAATGAATGTTGAACACTACTTGAATCTATTTACAGCAATTTTAATTACAGTTATTCTAGCAATGCCAGTGATAAAATCAAAACTAATAAACAAAAAGAAGGTGGAAAATCATGCTTGAGATATCAAATATAACTAAAATATTTAATAAAGAAGAAGGAATCGAATATCAAAAGAAAGCATTAGATTGTGTTAACCTTGTTGTTGAAGATGGAGATTTCGTTAGTGTAATTGGAGGAAATGGTAGTGGAAAAAGTACTCTTATGAACATCATTTCTGGAGTCTATAAACCTGATAGTGGTTGTATTAAAATTGATGGTGAAGATATAACAATGCTTAGTGAAAGTAAAAGAGCAAGCTATTTAGGAAGAGTTTTTCAAGATCCTCTTATGGGAACTTGTGCTAATATGTCAATAATTGAAAATATGGAATTAGCTTCAAGAAGAGGTGAAAAGCAAACCTTTAAATGGGGATTTAAAAAAACTAACGAAATACTATTCAAAGAGGAACTTAAAAGATTAAATTTAAATCTTGAGAATAGACTAGAACAAAAAGTTGGCTTACTATCTGGTGGTCAAAGACAAGCAGTAACCTTATTGATGGCAACGCTAAAAAAACCTAAACTATTATTATTAGATGAGCATACTGCTGCTCTTGATCCTAAAACTGCCAAAAAAGTTTTAGAATTAACAGAAAAAATAGTAACTGAAAATAAGATAACTACATTTATGATTACTCATAATATGAAAGATGCCTTAAGATATGGAAATAGACTAGTGATGCTAAATGGTGGTAAAATAGTTTTAGATGCAAAAGGAGAAGAAAAAGCTAAATTAACAATTGATGATTTGTTAGAAAAGTTTGAAGCATAAAGGTGTTTAAAACACCTTTTTTTGAAATATATTGAAATGCTTTCACATATAATGTATTGTGATTATAATCATAAAATATAATGTTGTGTAAATACAATTATTTGACAATGGTTTATATTTATGTTATAATTTAGTCATAAAGGATATATATATATGAAGGAATTTCTAAAAAAATATAAAGAAAAAATAATCAAACTTTTGATAGCAATATTTACATTAATATTAATTTCGGTCTTAGTAATGGTTTTATTGCTAGCTTTTAATGTAATATATTATGATTCAGGATTTCATTTCAATGAAGAATTATTTAATTGGTTTAAAAACTCATGGTTTGGAATAGTTTTATATGTACTTGTACAGTGTATATTAACCTCTGCTTTATGTGTTATACCAGGTTCATCGATGGCATTTATTCTCTTAAGTACATTTATTTATGGTGAGCCATGGAAAGCATTTTTACTATCTTTTGCTGGTGTTATCCTTTCGAGTGCGACAATGTATGCCATAGGGCGTTTTGGAGGTTATAAACTATGTTCAAAACTTTTAGGCAATGAAGATTGCGAAAAGTCATTAGAACTTTTACGTAATAAAGGAACTGTGTATTTTCCATTAATGATGGTATTTCCACTTTTTCCTGATGATGCTTTGGTAATGATAGCTGGAACTACCAAAATGAGTTTAAAATGGTTTATTCCTTCAATTATCTTTGGCCGTGGCATTGGAATTGCTACAATTGTTTTTGGAATACATATAGTTCCATTTGAAGAGTTCACAACTCTTTATGATTGGATTGTATTTATTACTATATGTGCTTTTTGGATAATTTTAATCTTTTATTTAGCACATTTACTAAATGTATATTTAGATAAAAAAAGAAAAGAAAATAAATAAAACACTTGCTTTTTTTGAAAAAACATTGTATAATGAAGCTATAATAAAAACTTTGAAGAGAAGAGTAATAAAACAAAACTTTTGTAGAGAGTTCTCGTTTGGTGCAAGAGAATAAAGTTAGAGTTTATGAAGATGGCCTCTGAGTTGGGTTTCTGAAATTTGAGTAGGAAATCTCGGGTTTGCCCGTTATCGCAAAAGAACTTGTTAGAGTTTGAAATAGGCATGCTGTTTAGGCATTGTGAAAAAGGTTGGTACCACGTGATTATATATCTCGTCCTTGTTATAGGGCGAGATTTTTAATTTGTAAGGAGGCAAAATGATTGATACAAATAATGATTATATTTTAGAAATAAACAATTTGTGTAAATGCTATGGTGATAATTTAATTTTAAATAATATTAATTTAAAAATTAAAAAAGGAGAAATTTATGGCATTTTAGGGTTTTCAGGAGCTGGTAAATCAACTCTAGTAAGATGTATTAATGGACTAGAAAAATATGATTCTGGTGAAATTATATTTAACGGGGAAAAAGCTTTATTTGATTGCAATTATCGTAGAGATATATCAATGATATTTCAATCGTTTAATTTACTTGATCAAAGAACAGTTATAAAAAATGTAATGCTTCCTGGTGAGCTTGTAAAAGATAGCAAAAGATATGAGAAAGCTTTAGAGATGCTTAAGTTAGTCGGCTTAGCAAATAAAATAAATTCATATCCTTCGCAGTTATCTGGCGGAGAAAAACAAAGAGTGGCTATTGCTCGTTCACTAATGACAAATCCGAAAATACTTTTATGTGACGAAGCAACTTCAGCTTTAGATCCAGAAACAACAAATCAAATTCTTGATTTATTATTGAAATTAAATCAAGAACTTAAATTAACGATTATAATGATATCACATCAAATGAATGTTATTGAAAGAATTTGCCATAAAGTAGCTATTCTTGATAAATCACAAATAATTGAAAATGGAAGTGCTCAAGATATATTTTTATCTCCAAAAACTGATGTTGGAAAGAAAATGGTTTATTCAGGGCATTTAAATACTGAACTAAATGATGAAAAACTAATAAAAATTAAATTCAATGGGGAAATTGATACTCCAATTGTGGCAAACATAATTTGTGACTGCAATGTTATTGTTTCAATAATTTATGCCGACTCAAAAGTTGTTGAGGGTAGAGTATATGGGCAAATAATTTTCAAAATGCCTAAGGATGAAAGAGAAGTAAAAAAGGTAGAAAGATATTTACAACTTAAAAATGTTTCTTTTGAGGAGGTGTATATAGATGAGTATCAGCAGCATTTTTCAAATGATATTTGAAACTTTGTCGATGACAATAATTTCTTTAGGTTTAGCTTATCTATTTGGAATGCCAATTGGATTAATTTTAAACATAACATCAAAAAAAGGGTTAAAACCATGCAAGAGTATTAATTTTGTCTTGAGTTCAATAGTTAATGTTTTACGCTCCATACCATGTTTAATAATTGTAGTATTACTAATGCCAGTAGTAAGAGCTGTTTTTGGCATTGGAACTGGAAAATGGTATACTATAATAATACCTTTATTTGTTGCTTCTTTAGGATTTGTTGCTAGAATCGTTGAGCAATCATTAGCAGAAGTTGACAAAGGAAAAATCGAAGCTGTTCGATCATTAGGTGCAAATAACATACAAATTGTTATGAAAGTATTGGTTCCTGAAGCAAGATCATCATTGATATCTGGTGTTGCTGTAACGTTTGTATCAATACTTGGTTATACATCTTTTGCATATAATATTGCTGCTGGTGGACTTATATCAGGAATTTGGCATTATTACGCTAAAAACACAGGTAACTATTTGACATCAATATCATTTTGGATTTTAATTATTATTGTTGTCATATTAGTTCAACTAGTTCAAGAGGTTGGTTTATATATTTCAAAAAAATTAGATAAAAGGAGAATTTAAAATGAAAAAAATTGTTATTATTATTTTATTATGTTTATTTGGTTTGACATCTACAGGTTGTTTTTCTCAAGACAAAACTATTAGAGTTTGTGCAAGTGAGTTGCCTCACGCAGATGTGTTAAATAATTGTGTCAGAGAAATTTTAAAATTAAAAGGATATAAACTAGAAGTAAGTGTTCTTGATTGGACTTTACAAAATGATGGTGTAGCAAATAAAGATTATGATGCTAATTATTTTCAACATATACCATATCTAGAAACGTATTCAGGTAAAACAAGTTTATTTGCAACATGCAAAGTACATTATGAGCCACTAGGAATATATTATGGAAAAGAAAAGAAAGATTTATTAGAAGGAAAATCATTTGAAATATGTAATGATGAATCAAACGCAGTAAGAGCTTTAAAATTACTTCAAGAAAAAGGAGTTTTAAAGAAAGCACCAATTACTAGTGATGGTAAATTAGCTTTTACAGGTTCAACATGGATTTCTGATAACGATATTAAGATTACATTAATATCAGAAGAACTTTTGGTTTCATCAATTAATGATTATGATTTTGCTTTATTACCTTGTAATACTGCATATACAGGTAATGTATCTTCTAGTAGATTAGTTGATAAAGAAGATAATCAAACTTTAATTCTAGAAAATGCAAATGTAATTGCGGCCCGTCAAAACGATTATCTTGAAGATTCTGTTTACAAGAAAAAGATAGATGTATTAACAGAGGCAATGCTATCTAAAGAAGTAAGAGAATATATCCAAAAGAAATATGAGGGTAAAATTACATGTGATGAAAAAACACAAATAGATTTAAGAAAATAAAAGACTTCAAAAGTGCAAAGTGCATATATTGTTTATATGATTTTGCATTTTTTTATATCTTATTAATTGCATTTAAGTTTAATGTATGATAAAATATACTCATATATTTCGGAGGAAGATATGGATAAAGTAAAAAAACAATACGGTCTATGGACTGGAATAGCAATGGTTGTTGGAATCGTTATCGGTTCTGGTGTATTTTTTAAAGCTGGTGGAGTCTTACAATCATCAGGAGGAGATTTAAAATTTGCACTATTAGCATGGTTAATAGGTGGACTAATAATGATAACATCTGGGTTTTGTTTTGCTATTTTTGCAACAAAAATTACAAAGTTTAATGGTGTAGTTGATTATGTTGAACTAGCAACAAACAAAAAAATAGGATATTTTCTTGCATGGCTTATGACAACATTCTATTATCCTATAATTGCATCTATTGTGTCTCTTTTTTCAGGACAATATTTTTTCAAAATGTTTGGTCTTGATGTAGGTTTAGTTTCGTGGCAAAATGTTATTTTTGCAAGTTGTGTGTTGACTGCTTCCGTTATTCTAAATTATTTATCACCAATTATTTCAGCAAAGTTTCAAGTTTCATCAACAATTATTAAACTTATTCCAATATTAATAGTTGCAGTGGTAGGTTTATTTGCTTCTATAATTGTTGGCTCTGATTATGGAATTATAAATGCTTTTAAAGTGATTGGTGTTAAACCTGATAATTCTAATTATGTGCTAAACTTTGGTGAGGCAGTTAAAAAAACAGCCTTTGCATATGAAGGATGGGTTTGCGCTACATCTATAAATGCGGAATTGAAGGAATCACATAAGAATTTACCACGAGCATTAGTTTTTGGAACAGTGGCTATACTTGTATTTTATCTAATATATTTTATTTCATTATCTGCCTTTTTAGGTAATACTGGAACAATAAATAGTGGTAACAATGCACCAATTGATGTATTTGAAAAAATAATGGGTAAATTTGGTGGAGCTTTGTTTGCATTCTTCTTAATGGTATCTTGTTTAGGAACAGTCAATGGTGTTACAATTAGTTGCTGTCGTGGAATGTATACAATGTCATGTCGTGGACAAGGAATTGCTCCAGAAAAGTTTTCTAAACTAGGAAAAAATCAAAGTGTTTCACTTTACTCATGTATATATGGTTATATTTGTATTTTGTTTATGCTTATGGTTTGGTGCTTAGCAATAAATGGAGTATGGTTATTTAAATATTTAGGATCAATGGATGAAATTATTTGTGCTATTATTTATTTAGTATATATTACAATGTACATTTACATGATGAAAAACTTTAAAGACCAAAATGTTTTGAGAAGATTTATCTTTCCTGCATTGGCAATTATTGGTTCTATATTCTTTACAATCTGCGGAACAGGAATATTCCAATTAATCACAACTGGAGAAGTTGAAAGCTTAAAGGCATTTGGTGTCTTTATGATATTCTTTGTATTATTAATGCTTCCTTCTATTTTCTTCTATAAAAAGGAAAAAGAAATGCCTGAAGAATCATTATAATAATATAAACTGTGAATTCGATTTTCACAGTTTTTCTTTTTTTAAATAAAATATTTTATTGCTTATTTTAAAAAACTATAATACAACTAAATTACAGCGTAATACTAAATAAAATTTATGTTTTTTTCTTCGAAGGGTTTTTGCATACGATCTAATATAATATTTAAAAAAAAAGGAAAGATCAAGGGCTAAAATATGAAAATAATTTTGGGAAAATGAAATTAGCAAATTCTGTTTGGATTAATAAAGATTTAGATGTGAAAAGTGAATATATTGATACTTTATCAAAATATTATAATCCTGGAGTTTACCAAACAAATTTTGATTCAAGTGGTAAGAAAAATATATGTAAGTGGATTAATAAAAATACAGATAATTTACTTGATTATAAAGTGGATGATGTAGAAGCAGATGGTACAACAATGATTATGCTTATTAATACAACTTTATTCAATAATAAATGGAAATATGTTTTTACTAAAAACAATAGTTTTACTGATTTATTTTATGGTGATAGTAATACAAATGTTAACTATAAATTACATAAAAAAACAAGTTTATATGAAAATGATGATTATATAATAGTACATGATTATTTTGAAAATAAAAATAAAATCAAATATATTATGCCTAAAGGTAATAAGACTATAAAAGATTTGCTTGATTCTAATATTATAGCTCAAGAATTTGAATATACTTCAAAATATATCCAGTTAAGTGTTCCTAATTTTAAAACTAAAAGTGATTTTTTGTTGAATGAAATGATTTCTGACTTAGGAGCTGGAAATATATTTAACACTAATAAAGCGAATTTTTCAAAAATATCTAATCAAAAGATATATATTGAAAAAATTATCCAAGATGCTTTCATAGAATTGAATGAAGAAGGCGTTAAAGCAGCAGCAGTAACAATAGCTACTAGCACATGTTCTTCTGCTAATCCAAATGTAGAACAAGAAGTTGTCTTAAATAAACCTTTCATATATTGTATATATGATGAAAGTGATGTGCCTTTATTTGTTGGTGCAGTTAAAAATATAGAAAAATAAAAAAAGGTTGAAACTAAACTATATAGTTTATTCACCTTTTTTTGTTTATTTTTTTTCTTTCTTTATTTGTTTAGTGAGATTAGAAGTAGCTTCATCCACTGGTAAAGTGAAAGCAATTCCTTGTGCTTCTGTATCACTACCAACTTCTTGATACAAAAGATTTAATAAATCTTTTACAATATCATTAGAGACTAGTATCATAACAACTTCTTTTTCAGGGTTTATTGTTATTCCATATAATTTTTCAGCATCAACACTAGCACTACCTGAGGCATTTAGAATTGTTCCTCCACGAGCACCTAGTTTTCTTGCTATATCCATTACTTTATCTGAAAAGCCATTATTTACTATTGACATAACTAATACAATTCTATTTTCCAATATGTTTTCCTCCTAAGTTTGATAAGAATAAGTAGTTTTGCATTCCGATGATGCTTTTGATAGGAATTGAGAATGCTATTGATTGATGATATTTAAATTTTTTAAATTTATCTTCAACTGCAAGTATGGCATCCTTAACTCGATTTTCACGAATGAAAGAAAATACAACATCACGATTGTTATTTTCGAAACCAAACATTTTCATAACTTCATTTGTACTTGTTCCATTACCAGGAAATGAAATTGAAAAGTTAACTTCAAATTCTTCAAGTAAGTCTAAGATAACTTCCTTTTTTCCTTGAGGAACAATTGATACAAGTATTTTTATTTTTTTTAGTTGTTCAATTGAATTATTCATAGAGACCACCTTACATAAATTCGATGATTATTTGATCATCTTGTTTTAATGCATTCTTAATATTTCGTTTATTTCTTAATGCATCTTTTACAATTGCCATTATTCCTAAGAACTCAATAGCAATTAGTGGAGTCATAGCAACTAAAGAAACAACTCCGAAAGCTTCGGTAAGTACTGATTCTGCACCATTTAGAGTATAACATGCACCTATAGCAAGAGGTAATATAAAACTTGATGAAAGAGGACCACTTGCAACACCACCAGAGTCAAAAGCTATAGCTGTATAAATTTTAGGTGTGAATAGGGAAAGACCTAAACATATAGCGTAACCAGGGAGTAAATAATATAGAATATTAAATTTGAAGACGATTCTTATCATTGCTAGTGCAATTGCTATTCCAACTCCAACAACAAGCGCAATCATCATTGAACGTTTTTTAACTAAACCATCAGTAATTTCTTGAACTTGAGAATTAAGAACATGAATTGCAGGTTCCGCAAGAACTGTTAAAGCGCCTACAATAAAACCAATAACGATAAGAAGTGTTTTTGAGTAGGAAGCTATTTGTGTACCTAATTTATAACCAATTGAAATATAGGCTACATCAACGCTTGCTAAGAATAAAACTAAACCAACATATGTATAGGCAAGGCCTATAAGAATTTGATAAATTTTGGACTTGTTTATTTTCAAAAAGAAGAATGAACAAATCGCAAAACATAAAACAATCAAGCCGAGAGCAATTCCAACTTCTCCCATTTTGTGAAGAATACTTTTTCCAAATGCAAGTAAAAGATTTTCACCAAGGATATAATCAGCTTCATTTAGTGAATAAGTTAATTTACCACTTGTAAAGATAGATAAAAGTAGAGTAACAGTAATTGGACCAATTGAACATAGGGCAATAATTCCAAAACTTGCATCTTTTTCACTTTTTTTAGAAACAACTCTTGAAACACCAAGTCCTAAAGCCATTAAAAATGGAACAGTAATAGGTCCTGTAGTTACACCACCAGAGTCAAAAGCAAGAGGAATGATATTTTCATTTCCTGTTAACACAGATATAATAGCAATTCCAAAAAGTAACATATAAAAATACATCAATAAAAGATTTAATGATAATTTATGAATAGTTTTTAAAATTGCAAAGACAAGAAATCCTCCTACACCGACACTTATGCTAACTATTAAAACATATCGGTTAAACACTTGTTTTGTTTGCTCTGCAAGCACCGTTAAATCAGGCTCAGCAAACGTAACAAGAAATCCGAGAATGAAACAAGTAACTAATAAAACAGTAATTTTACCACTTTTAGTTAATCCATAACCAGTAAGCTTTCCCATCTCAGTCATCGAAAGATCAGATCCTAAGTTGAAAAGAGCAATACCTATAATTAGAAATAGGGTAGCCAAAGAAAATGCAAAAATTTCTTTACCTGAAAGACTTACAAGTGGTGTAAAATTAAGAATAATAACCAGTAAATATATAGGTAAAACGGAAAAGGCAGATTCTTTGATTTTTTCTAAATTTTTTTTAAACAATTTTTCACCTCACCTTTACTTTATATTATACCAAAAAAAATACAAAAAGTTTAGAACAAATTTATAATTTTTATTCATTATTTAAAAATTAGACTCTTGCCGCAAACAAATTATCTCTAAGTGCATATATTTATAATGAAGTTAACTTCTATGAAAGGGGTGCAAATTATTAATTATACGAATAAAGCATTGTTTGGTTATAAAAATGAAACAATTAAATCCAATGCCGTTACAAGTATTATGCAAGATGTATTAACTTGTAATGTCTTTTCTGTAAAAAAACACTATACAAAAAATAGCATACTAACATTTTTAATTAATATTAAAAATACTGGAAATGAGGTTATAAAGAATTTAACTATTACTGATAATCTTTCATTATATGAATATAATGGTAAAAAATTGAATCAATTATCATATATTGAAAATAGTACTTTGATATTTGTGAATGGGGAAGAAAATAGGATAAAACCAAAATTAAACAATGAACTTATTTTTGATAATATTACTATTCCAGAGAAAGGTATAGTAACAATTGTTTATCAGACAATAGTTACAAAATATGCTCAATTAGATGCTTCAAATAAAATAGAAAGTGAGATAACTATAAAAGGCGAAGATGTTCTAAAAGAGATAAAATTAAAGTATGTTATAAATGTAGAGAATAAGGCGGATCTAAAAATCGATAAAAGAATTGAACCTATACCAATAGTAAACAAAGGGGAAATAAAAATAATTTATCAATTATTTAATTATGGAAATGTTGATGTAAATCCTCAAGATGCAGGCTTTTTTGTTGATACATTTAATCCTATTATTAAAAATATAAAAGTAGAACTAAATAGAACAAACTCATTACAAAATAATTATACATATAATCAAACAACTGGATTATTTCAAATAAATAAAGGAATAATCACAGTTCCTAAAGCTAAATTTATTCAAACAAGTGAGGGAGATATTTCTGTAGAACCGGGAATGACAGAAATTATTATTTCAGGAAAACTTTGAAAGCTAAGTAGCTACTAGCAAAAAAGGTCAACATTGTATATTATATACATTTGTTGACTTTTATTTTTATTTTATATAAATTTGTTTTTCAGGAGTTTCCTTATTGAACCAAAGCAAATGATTGTTATTAAAAATTTGATTGAATTGATGATGATAAACCTTTTCAAAACTTGAAGAACTCTTCAAATAATAATCATAGTTAATTTTAGAACCTTGATCCATCCATGTAGGATCTATATGATACCAAAATAAGCCAATTTTGACTAGATTCCAGGCGTGACCATCTAAATTGTAGTAGGGACCATATCCATTTTCAGTTTTACCGATAATTACTTCACAAGGGATATTGAGCTTGTCCATAATTCCCTTAAAAAGGAGAGCATAAGAAGTGCAAACTCCTTTTTTATCTTCGAGCATTGAAAGAACATCTCTATTAGTTAATGAGTTGTCGTATTCGTAATTAAGACATATATATTCACTAACCCATTGAACTTTATCGATAGTTTCATATTCAGAATTAATTTGTGAAGTTATTTCTTCTATTTTTTTATTGTATATCTCTAAATTTTTTTCATAATCTTCTTTTGGATAGCGAGAACTATAAGTTATTTTAATTCTTTGTAAATCTAATTTACCCATGGAAATTGATACGTTATAAACATGGAAATTTGTAGGTTCCCCACATTCGAGTCGGTATTTAACTTTAATTGCTGTTTTTTTAGATTCTGGTTCAATGACTGATAATTCATCTTCATTATTATCAATTGCTTCTTGGATTACTTCATATAATTTTTTATAAGAAATTGTTCTACTATTGCATAATGATAGTATTAAACAAACAAATACTATTATAGCAATAATTGGGATAATAGGAATAGTAATTGATTTATTTTTTATATTAATTGTTATCATATGTTTTTCTCCAGGGCTAATTTATTATTGTATATAGAAATGATATCTTTTATAATTTCAACGTGATTAAAGTACACGTTATAAATAATATAGTTTTGTCTTATCATTTGTAACTTTTCAATTGGAAGAATAGCAAGTTTCTTTTTATTGACTTCATCCATACATGCACTTTTTGCAAGTACTGATATTCCAAAGTCTTTTCTAATTAAATCCTTAATAGTAGCAATATTATCTACTTCTAAAACTACATTATAGTTTTTAATAGAATCATTATTATATTCTAGGGAAGCTTCAAATATTTTCCTTGTTGTTGAAGTCTGAAGTCTAAGGATTAATCTTTCTTTTTTTAATTCTTCAAGAGTAACGCTTTTTTTAGAAACTAAAGGATTATTAATTGAGAGAACACATACTAAATCATCTTTATCAACTGGGAAAAATTTTAAAGAAGAATCTTCAATCATCCCATCAACATATGCTAAATCTAATTCATAATTTTCAACCATTTTATATAAATTAGAAGTGGTGTCAGTAATAATTATAATAGATATGTTTGGATTATTAAGACTATAATATCCAACAATTTCCGTAAACATGTTGCTTTCAGCTGTGTGAGTTACGCCAATACGAATTTTTTTGGCAGCGGTGTCAATGTTTTTAAGCTCGTAAAGAAGTTTACTTTCGAGGGCTGCCATTCTTTTAGCGTAATTAGCGATTAGTTCTCCTTCAGGTGTTAGAGAAATTTCTCTTTTACCTCGAGAAATAATTTTAACTCCATACTCAGCTTCTAATTGGTTTATATGATGACTTACAGCTGGTTGAGTTAGAGAAAGTTTTTCAGCTGCTTTACTGAAATTTTTCTCTTCGATAACTGATAATAAAGTTTTAAATCTAATATCAAGCATATTATACCTCACATATAAATATAATTTATAGTACTATAAAATAATATAATTTGTATTTATATAAAAACATAGTATAATTATTCTACCACACAAAATAAAGAAATACAATATGTTTTTATAAATTTAAATTAATGTTTAGAAAAGGGTGATAAAATGGCAAATATATATGAAAAACTAGGTATAGAATCACAAGTGGCTGTAGTGATTATTTCAATTGCTTTAATGTTATTTCTTGGATTTCTTGGAACTAGAGTGACTAAAAGGTTGAAACTACCAAATGTAACGGCTTATATTTTAGTGGGTATTATAATAGGACCTTATGCTTTAAACTTAATTCCTGAAAACATAGTCAGCAAAATGGACTTTTTATCTGATATTGCGTTAGCTTTTATAGCCTTCAGCACAGGAGAATTTTTTAAGTTTTCGGTTTTGAAAAAGAATGGAACTAAGGTAGTCATTATTACAGTATTAGAATCATTAATGGCTTCCTTTCTTGTATTTATCGTGATGTTTGTAATATTGCGACTTAATCTTGCTTTTTCAATAGTTTTAGCTGCTCTAGCTGCAGCAACTGCTCCAGCTTCAACAGTAATGACTATTAGACAAACAGGTGCCAAAGGTGATTTTGTAGAAACGTTATTGCAAGTTGTAGCCTTAGATGATGTAGTTGGTTTGATTGCTTATAGCATAGCTATTTCAGTAGCTGTTGCTTCAATGAGTGGTGATGGAATTAACTTTAAGAGTATAATTGTACCTATTTTAATAAATACAGGAGTTTTAGTGCTTGGTGGATTCTTTGGAGTCTTCTTAAAGTGGTTAATGCCTAAGAAAAGATCAAATGACAATAGATTAATTATTTCTATATCGATGATATTCTTATTTTGTGGTATCTGTGCTTTATTGCAAGTGTCTCCATTATTAGGATGTATGTCTATGGGTACTATATATATTAATATTACTAATGACGATAAATTGTTTAAGCAATTAAATTACTTTAGTCCACCAATTTTACTATTATTCTTTGTTCGTTCAGGAATAAACTTTAATTTAGATAGTTTATTTAAACCTAGTGGTTCAATTGGTACAGTTTCTTTAATACTAATAGGTATAATCTATTTTATTGTGAGAATTATTGGAAAATATGCGGGAGCTTTTCTTGGATGTTGGCAAGTCAAAAAACCTAAGGAAGTTCGCAACTACTTAGGACTAGCACTGATACCTCAAGCAGGAGTTGCAATTGGTTTAGCCGCTTTAGGAGCACGAACCTTAGGTGGTGAGCAGGGATCTGCTCTTGAAACTATAATATTAGCTTCGAGTGTTCTCTATGAGTTAATAGGACCAGCTTGTGCGAAACTTTCATTATACTTATCAAAATCATACTCAACAAATTTAGAAGATTTGACTGACGTTGAAATGGTAGATTCTCAAGGTAATGTGAAAACTGACGTTGAAATACTAATTGATAGAATTAATAAAATCAAAAATCAACTTCCTGTTCATACGGAAAATGAGGAAGAAGAAGCATTTAACGAAGCAGCTGAAGAACAATATTTATATAGTAGGCGTGGATTCGTTAATCAAATAAATAGAAGGAGGAATTAATTATGTTTCTATCTTATGTTGACCCAATTACAAAAATTATTGGAAATTGGGCAAGTGAAATTAATCTTTATAGTTGTATTTTAAAAATAATCTTGTCACTAATTCTTTCAGCAATTATTGGATATGAAAGATCAAGCAAAAGACATGCTGCTGGATTAAGAACATTTATAATCGTATCTTTAGCATCAACTATGGCAATGATAATTGATTTATCAATAGATAACAAAACAAGCTTAATGATATCAGCAGGAACTATAATTGCTGTATCAATAATAAGTGCTAATACAATTCTTTATAGCTCAAAAAATCAAATAAAAGGATTAACTACATCTGTTGGTTTATGGGGCACAGGAATATTAGGTTTACTTGTAGGAACAGGATATTATACAATTTCCCTAATTGGATTTGGAGTTTATCTAATAGTTTTATCAGCACTTCCAAAAATGGAAATATTCTTAAAAAACAGATCTAATCACTTTGAAATACATTTAGAATTAAAAAATATTTCTTATTTGAAAGATTTTGTAACTACAATAAGAGAACTAGGTCTAAGAGTTGATGATATTGAATCAAATCCAGCATATATAAATTCAGGATTAAGTGTATATACAGTTTCTGTTTCAATTATAAGTGATGAATTAAAGAAATATAAAACACATCATGAAATTATTGAGGCACTTAAATCATTAGAATATGTATATCACATTGAAGAAATGTAAATGAAAACCACATTTTGTGGTTTTTTATTTAAATACTATCAAAATAATAATTTGAGTTAAAATGAAACATATTTAGACAATAATATTATTGTAAATGAAAATAATAAATGATATAATTATAGATATTATTAGAATGGAGAATAGTAATGAAAAATATTAAAAATCTGTTGATAGATAAAATTGAAACTATTAAAATAGGAGATATTGTTGAGTTCGGTTCATATCCTCAAAGTCTAAAAGAAAAGGAAATATCTATACAAAATTGCTCTCCAACTGATAAAGGTTATTATATTGGTAATGATAATTGTAATTATGAATTTTATCGTGAATACTATTATAAAGTTGAACCATTACTTTGGAAAATATTAGATATTAAAGATGATAAAATATTATTGTTCTCTGAAAGAATCTTACTAAGACATGAATATAGTCTTGCGAGAAATAATTATAAAAAATCAAAAGCAAGATTATTTATTAATAATGAATTTTACAATAAAGCATTTACAAAGGAAGAACAAGAGAAAATTATTCCTACACTTATTGATAATTCCCTTTTCTCAACAACTCATGAGAAAAATCCATATGTATGCAAAAATACTTTTGATAAAATATATCTATTAAGCCTTAGAGACATAACTAATCCAGAATATGGATTTAATGAAAATACAGAAGAAGATGAAAATAGATGTAAGAAAATAACTTCGTACGCAGCTAATTCAGGTGCCGCTTCGGATAACAAAGGTAATGGATATTACTATTTGCGAACTCCCAGTTTTTATGAATTTGAATCAGAATATACTGTTTTAAATGACGGAAGTATTCTTTCGAGTTCACTTGGAAATACTGGAATAGCTCCAGCTTTATGGATTAAAATAAAATAACTAAGGACAGAAAATATGAAAAAAACAAATAAAACTTTCTATAAAAAGGCGATTATAAATTTTGGTATGTATCCTCAGACAATAAAAGATAATAATGTTACAATTAGTGGAACTCCTGATGAAAATGGTTATTATACAGGTAGTGATGGTGAGAAGTATGAAATGCTTAAGGCAAATCCCTTTGATGATAATTATTTATTTTCTAACGGGGAGACAATAATTGAAAACAAAGAATATTATTTTAAAGTTGAACCAATAAAATGGAAGATATTACAATATAGTCATGATAAAGCTTTAATATTTTCTGAATATATAATAGATACTCATATATATGATGAGCGGGAAAATAACTATGAAACTTCTAGCATAAGAAAATGGTTAAATAATGAATTCTTATATAAAGCTTTCAAAATGGAAGATAGAAATAATATTGTAAAAAAGGTTGTTAATAACTCGATTATTTCGACTTTAGATGATGATAATGATTATGTATGTTCAAATACAAAAGATAATGTGTTTTTATTGAGCCGAAAAGAAATAGCTGACGAAACATATGGTTTTCTCGATGATCCTTGGGAAATGTGTGAGAAGAGAGAAAAAGAATTAACTGATTATGCTAAAGCTAAAGAAGTATATGTAGACTTAGAAACTAAAAAAGGTGATTATTTTTTAAGAACACCATATAGATTTTCACCTACTAATGCTATTATAAGTAGTGCCTTAGGCGATACATATTATGAATATGTATATAATCCTTATATAGGTGTTGTTCCTGCATTAGTTTTAAAATTAAAAGGTGAAAATGAACCTGAAGAAAATGGTTATAATCTTTTTCAAAAAGGAAATATTATTGAATTTGGTTCTTACCCACAAACTGCTATATGTGAGGTAGCGGATGATTATGAATATGAAAAAGATAAAGAAGGGTTCATAAAAAGATATGATGGATCCAAATGCATAGCAGCAGCTATAAAGAATCCAGAAGGGTTTATATTAGAAAATACAGATAGATATGAAATGAATAGAAAATTATTATTTCTATTTGAACCTCTTAAATGGAAGATATTGAAAAAACAAGAAGATAAAGTTTTACTTGTTTGTGATGAAATAATTGATGCTGGAATATTTGATGATAAAGGAAGCGATTATAAAAACTCACAAGTTCGTAGATGGCTTAATGAAGAATTTCTTAATCTGGCTTTCACAAAAAAAGAAATAGAAATGATTGATGATACTGCAATGTATGATGCTAGTGATTTAATATGTAATAAAAACCCTCAAAATGATCTAGATAAAGTTTTCTTATTAAGTATAAGTGATATCAGTAATCTAATCAATGAAAAGAAAAAAATCACAGATTACGCTCGTTCTAATGGAGCTATGAGAGAAAGTAGTTACTGGCTTAGAACTTCATCTATTACAGATAAATGTGATGCTCGATGCGCAGGTACAAATGACTTTTATAATTATCTTCGAAAAGAAGAAGTTACTGGCCTGGTTCCAGCAATATGGTTAAAACTCGAGATGAGGAAGTAATTTCCTCATTTTTATTATTTGAAATATTATGTTATAGACATAACTATTGTAATTGTCTTAACAAAAATGAAGATTATATTGTTAGTAATTTGTGAATGTGATATAATAATACAAAGGAGTGATATAAATGAAAAAAACTATATTAAAGAAATATGCAGAGGCTGTTGTAAAGGTCGGTGCAAATATTCAAAAAGATCAATATGTAATGATATATGCAAGTGTTAATCAAGCAGAGTTTGTAAGAATGCTTGCAAAAGAATGTTACAAAGCAAAAGCACGTTTTGTAAAGGTTGAGTGGAGTGATGATGAAATCTCTAAGATATCTTTGAAACATGTAAAATATGAAACATATATTGAAAATAGTAAAATGACAGAGTATCGTTTGCAAAATATGTGTAAAATAATACCTGCATGTATATATGTTGAAGATAGTGATCCCGACGTATTTAATGGACTTGATATGAGTGCTCAACTAAAAGCTCGTCAAGATAGATACCAAGATTTAAAGAAATATTATGATGAGTTAGAAAACAAATATCAATGGGTTATTTGCGCAATGCCATCAAAAGAATGGGCTAAAAAAGTATTTCCAGAAATGCCAGTGAATGAAGCGTACAAAAAATTAGAAGAAGCAATCTTAACAACAACAAGAATCGATGAGAATGCTCTAAATAACTGGGAAGAACATATTAATAATCTAGAGGAAAAAGCTAAAATACTTAATGATTTAAATCTAGATTATTTAGAATATAAGTCAAGCAATGGCACAAATTTAAAACTACATTTAATGCCAAATCATAACTGGTTAAGTGCTCGCGGAAAAACATTAAAAACAAATATAATGTATGCTGCCAATATGCCTACGGAAGAAGTATTTACAATGCCTAAACCAGATGCTGTTGATGGTGTTGTTTATAGTACAAAACCACTTTCATTGAGAGGTAAACTTGTTGAGAACTTTGCAATATATTTTGAAAATGGAAGAGTAACTAAAGTTGAAGCTGAAAAGGGTAAAGAAGTATTAGAAGAATTATTAAATGACGATGAAGGAAGTAAACATTTGGGTGAAGTTGCTCTAGTGCCTTACAATTCACCAATTAATCTTTCTAAAATTCTCTTCTATAATACTTTGTTTGATGAAAATGCAAGTTGCCATCTTGCACTAGGAGCTTCATTTAAAGATGCTATAAAAGGTTACGAAGACTTAACAGAAGAAGATTGGAAAAAAATGGGATTTAATGATTCAATGAATCATGTAGATTTCATGGTTGGTAGTCAAGATTTAGATATTGTTGGAACAAAATTTGACGGTACAAAAGTACAAATTTTTAAGAATGGTAATTGGGCAATATAATGGAAAAGTTTATCCTGAATAAAGAAACAAAAAAGTTAAAAAATATTGATTATGCAAAAGTTTGCTTATTAAAGGATTTAGTTTCATATCAAGAAGGTCAAGTAGTAAGTAAAACATTATCACAAAATAAAAATTTAAGCATGACTTTATTTTCTTTCGATAAAGATGAAGAAATTAGTACTCACAAGTCTGACGGGGATGCTTTTGTTTTATGTTTAGATGGAAAAATTAAAATCACTATTGATGATAAGGAATATGTATTAAATGATGGTGAATCGATAGTTATGCCTTCTAAACATCCGCATGCTGTTTATGCTCTTGAAAGATGTAAAATGCTTTTGGTAGTGGTGTTCTAATGGTTAAAATTGGAAATAGTTGGGATGATTTACTAAAAGATGAATTCCAAAAAGATTATTATAAAAACTTACATGAGTTTTTAAAAAGTGAATATTCCCATCACATAATTTATCCTAATATGTTTGATATTTTTAATGCTTTGAAATACACTGCATATGAGGATGTTAAGGTTGTAATAATTGGTCAAGATCCATATCATGAAGAGGGACAAGCTCATGGACTATGTTTTTCTGTGAAGGAAAATGTTCCTTTTCCGCCATCACTAAAGAATATCTTTAAAGAACTAAATAGTGATTTGAATATACCTATTCCTCAAAATGGTGATCTCACGAAGTGGGCTAAGCAAGGAGTACTCCTTCTTAATACTTGCTTAACTGTTAGAGCTCACTATGCAAATAGCCATAAAGGAAAAGGTTGGGAAATCCTTACAAATAAAATTATAGAACTTTTAAATGAAAGAAAACAACCTGTAATATTTGTATTGTGGGGAAATGACGCTAAAACAAAAAAACAATTAATAACTAATCCAATTCATTATGTTTTAGAAGCTGCTCACCCAAGTCCTTTATCGGCATATAATGGGTTCTTTGGATGTAAACATTTTTCAAAGGTAAATGCCATACTAAAGGAAAATAATATAAAAGAAATAGATTGGAGTCTATAGATGATAAAAGTAGTTACAAAAAATCAAATGGACAAATACTTAGATGAAATAGTTGATTTAAGAATCAAACTAAATGATATTCATGTAGATTCTTTAAAAGATGTTTTTAAAGATAATATAATGAATGAAACAAGACTTGATACAATATATGCCATTAATGATACTAATAGAGATGTAGTTATTATGGAAAATAACGATGTTGTAATGGCTTATGCCTTGATTAACTACGAAAAAACAAAAGAAACATTTGATAAAAAAGCTAAAGAAGTTTATTATATTCAAGAAATAATGATTTCTAATGCCTTTCAAAATCAAGGCTTAGGTAAGAAAATGATAGAATATTTGAAAAAGGATGCTTATAAAAAAGGATTCAAATTAATAGAACTTGATGTATGGAGTTTCAATCAAAAAGCTATTAGTTTTTATAAAAATGTTGGTTTTAGAGAACAACAACTGATTATGAATTTGGAGTTAACTGATGAATAAAAACAAACTTCAAGAAATTAAAGCAAGTATAACGAATGATTATGAGCTTTTTAAAAAGAAATCAAATGTACTATCAATATTAAGAGGAATCTCATTTCTTTTAATTGCTCTTTCTATATTATTATATTTTACTATAGACTTACATTTTGTTTTTATAATTCTTACAATTATTTGTTTCATTGTTTTGCTTATAATACATAATCATATTGACTTAATAAAGAAGTATTATGAATCATATTTACATGTGATTTCCAATTATGAAAGAAGAATTGATGGTACATATGTAGGTAGAAAAGAAACTACTGGGTTAGAGTTTTTTGAAAATGATAAAGATTTTTTGAAAGACTTAGATATAATTGGTAATAATTCTTTGTACCAATATTTGAACATTTGTAGAACACATATGGGAAGAAAAAAACTATATGATAGTTTATGTAATAATGATTTGGGTGAAAACCTTTATAAAAGGCAAGAAGCAATAAAAGAATTAGGCGAAAATCTTGAGTTTTGTTTAAACTTTGAAGCTAACAATTATCGAATAGAGGACAACGTATATTTCTCAAAATTAAATAAAGTTACTCTGAAGGGGTTACATATAATTTTATCTTTAGGAATATTTTTATTTATTACTTTTGTAATATTATTTATATTGTCTGGTTTAGATAGAGTTAATCCTTCCTTCTTAATTATACCTTGCATAGTACAGATACTTAATTTCTTTATCTTTGGAAATATAAATAAAAATGCTTTAGAAGAAATAAAGAATATTAATGATGTTTCCTCATCGATATATGATACATTAAAGCTTTTTAAAGATATCGAGTTGAAGTCAGAAGTTTTAAAAACACACTTAGATAATATTATAAGGGGAAGAAAGTATGTTAAAAAATTAACCCTTATATCTGATTTTGATAGTGTACGTTATAACCCTTTGATAGGTGCTATTTTTAATGCTTTGGTTCCTTTCTCAGTTATAATTAGTTATTTATGCATGAAGACTATTAATAATTATTCATATGATATAACTAAGGGAATTGAATCTTTTGAAGAGTTCGAAATGCTTGTAAGTTTATGTGTGATAAAACATACAAAAGAATGTGTAACCCTTCCTAAAAGGTCAGAAGAGGTTTCGATTGCGTGCACTAATGTTTTACATCCACTTCTTGGTGAATCTAAATGTGTTGGAAATGATTTTGATACAAAGAATGGTATAAATGTTATAACAGGTTCAAATATGAGTGGTAAGACATCGTTTATGCGAACTATTGGCATAAATATAGTATTAATGAATGCGGGAACTTATGTAAATGCTACATCATTTTCGGCATCTTATCTTAATTTATTCACATCAATGCGCATATCAGATGATATAACTAAAGGAATATCTACATTTTACGCTGAACTGCTACGTATAAAAAAAGCTATTGATTGTGTTAAAAATAATGAAAAAATGTTAACGCTAATAGATGAAGTTTTTAGTGGAACTAATTCTAATGATCGTATAAAAGGCGCAATTTCTCTTATAAAAATGCTTGATAAACCTAACTCAATAGTTCTAATTACAACACATGATTTTGAACTTTGTGACATAAAGGATGAGAATATTATAAATTATCATTTTAGTGAATACTATGAGAATGATAAAATTAAGTTCAATTATAAACTCGAAAAAGGTAAATGTACTACTACTAATGCCATCTATTTGATGAAGTTAGTGGGTATAGAAGAATAGACGCTGTATGCGTCTTTTTCTTGTTTTATCAATAAAACCATGATATAATTAATATGAAGAAAACGCATATAAAAGGTATTTTATACAAAAAGAAAAATAATTTTTATTATAAAAATAGGAAATAGTCACATAGTAAAAATAATAATTTTGCTTAGAGTTTATCCTTTTTTATGTTTCTTTAACTAAATATAAGCACTAATTTAACTTATTTTTAAGTAGTTATGATAAAATTAATAAAAAGGATGTGTGGTTATGAAATTACTTTTAGCAGAAGATGATAGAGATATTTCAAGTGTAATAGTAAAATTCTTACAAAAAAACAACTATCTAGTTGATGCTGTATATGATGGAAAGGAAGCTTTACAATACTTAGATTGTGAAAAATATGATGGTGTAATTCTAGATGTAATGATGCCTAAAATGGATGGGATAACTGTTGTAAGGAATATGCGAAAAAAAGGTGACAATACGCCTGTTTTAATTTTGACTGCTAAAGCTGAAATTGATGACAAAGTTTTAGGTTTAGATGCTGGTGCTGATGACTATCTAACTAAACCATTTTCAATGAAAGAATTTTTAGCGCGTATAAGAGCTCTTACACGTCGTAAGAATACAACGCTGTCAACATTTTCTTTTGGCAACATAATATTAAATCCCAAAACATATGAGATAATATCGCAGACAGATAAAATAAGATTAAGTGCTAAGGAATATCAAGTAATGGAAATATTAATAAATAATTCCAATTCGCTTGTATCAACTGAGATGCTGATGGATAAAGTTTGGGGTTTTGATAGTGATGCTGAAATAAATGTTGTTTGGGTTTATATTTCGGCCCTTAGAAAGAAACTTCAAGCAATAAATGCTAATCTTACAATTTCAGCTATAAGAGGGCTTGGATATAAATTGGAGGAAAAATAATGATCAAGAAGTTAAAAATGAGGTTTGTACTAATTTGTATGTCCTCAATACTATTTGTTCTTGGAGCGATTATCGCAACTGTTAATATAATAAATTATCGATTTATTAATCAAACAGCAGATGAACTTTTGGATTTATTAGCATATAATGATGGAATGTTTATCGAAGAATACTTCAAAGAATATGGAGCTCCTCCATATACGACAAAAGAAAGCAAATATGAAACAAGATTTTTTTGTGTTAGATTTGATGACGAAGAAAGACTTATCAGTATAAATATCCAAAATATTGCTAGTGTTAATGAAGAAGAAGCGGTAAGCTATGCCTTTAATGTATTGAATAGTAATAAAAAAAGAGGTTTTTACGAAAAATATAGATATTTAATTTCTAAAACAACGAATGGGAAATTAGTTATTTTTGTTGATTGTTCTAAAGCGGTATATATAGCTAGAAAGTTTGTAAACATAAGCGTAATAGTTGGTGCATTTGCCCTTGTAGGACTTTCTCTTCTAGTTTGGACGATTTCCTCAAAAACAGTAAAACCAATTGTTGATAGTTATAATAAACAAAGAAAATTTATAACTGATGCTGGTCACGAGCTTAAAACTCCGTTAACAATAATTGCTGCAAATGCAGAAATAATGGAAATTGAAAATGGAGAAGACGAGTGTATAGATGCCATAAAGAAACAAGTTGCGAGAATGACACAGATGACGAAAAACCTAGTGACATTATCACGAATAGATGAAGCGGACTTACGAAATGAAATGAATGAATTCTCATTAACAAATACTTCAATTGATATATTTGAAAGTATGAAGAAAGTAGCTATAAATCAAGGGAAAGAGTATACATATTCTGTAGAAAATGATTTAATTTATAATGGAAATGAAAGATTAATTCGTGAATTACTATTAGTTATAGTCGATAACGCTATAAAGTATTCAAAGTCGCATATTAATATAAATGTTTCAAAAAAGAAAAACAAATTAATAGTAGATATTGAAAATGATACAAATGGTCTAAACAAAGATGAAATAAAAAACTATACAAATAGGTTTTATCGAACGGATGAAAGCAGAGCATCATCTATTGAAGGTAGTGGCATAGGCTTATCAATTGCCAATGAGATAGTTAAAATGCATAAAGGAGAAATGAAGTTATCATCTGAAGATGGTATTGAGTTTAAGATAAAAATAATTTTATAAAAATTTTATAAACTTTTAACTAATTTTTAGGTTGATATTATATAATGTTATTGTAAAAATTAGTATATAAGAGATTTTAAAATGTCATCTATTATCTTCCTTTTATATACTAAGTGATTACAAGATGTGTGTCATATTTTATATGTACATATCTATCATATCTTTCCCCTTCCCCTATATAAGACAAATCTCTATACGAGAACAAAAGCTAACTTGTGTAAAGTTAGTTTTTTGTTTTTTACCTAATAATACAAAGGTATAAAATGAGTGCTGTAAAGAAAAAATAAATATATGACTTGTTATTTCTTGAATAAAATTAAAAATTAATATATAATATATACGGAGGCTAAGTATGAAGAATAATTCAAGAAGAAATCAAAACACAGAAAGAAATAAAATGCCGGTGTACAAGAAAATTTTATTGACAATATTATCAATCATTATTTTGTTTATTCAGCTGAGTGTGTATTATTTTGTATTTATAGAGTCTAAAAATATTGCATGGATTACGGTTTGCGTGCGAATACTAGGTATAATAATTGTTATATATTTATTCAGCAATCAAACGATGTGTAGCACATATAAATTGATATGGTCAAGCATTGTCTTATTTTTCTCATATGCTGGTCCCCTATTATATCTTCTCTTCGGAAATCAAAGGAGCTTGTCAAAGAGAAAAAGCAAAAAAGTTAAAGATTATTTGGATAGTAATGAATTAACTAATGAATTTATTGACAAACTAAAAAGTGAAGACATCAAAGGCTATAAATTTGTAAAATTAGTTAATGCCTCTACAAGAATGCCGGTTTATAAAAATACTAGTGTTAAATTCTATAATAATATTGAGGAAAAATTTTACAGTGTTTTAGAAGATATTAAGAATGCAAGAAGGTATATATTTATTGAAATGTTTATTCTCTCAACAGGGAAAATGCTTGATATGCTAATAGAGGCCTTAGAAGAAAAAGGAAAAGAAGGAATAGAAATAAAACTTCTTTATGATGATGTTGGAAGTAAATTTCCTTTGCGTTCGCAATCACTTAAAAAATTAAAAGCTATTCCAAATGTTGTGGTAGAAACATACGAACCATTAGGCTTTTCAATTAATCCAGCTGTAAACTTTCGTGACCATCGAAAAATAATTATTATCGATGGAAAAATTGGTTATGTAGGTGGAGATAATATTGGTGATGAATATGCTAACTGGATAAAAAAATATGGATTGTGGCGTGATAATGCTGTAAGATTATCTGGAGAAGCTATAAATAGTTTAGTCTTAATGTTTTCAGAAACATGGTATATGTCATCGAAAGAAATGCTTAAAGTTCAAGATTATTATTTTGAAGGCGAAAGTAAACTAGAAAATAGTTATGTTTATCCATACTGTGATGGACCTGCAAATAATTGTAATCCAGCATATGAATTGTATTCGGCAATGGCAATGAATTCTGAAAACTACCTATACATTTCAACTCCATATATTTCTATAAATAGTGAATTTATAGAAACAATTGTTTCGGCGTGTAAAAGTGGAGTTGACGTGAGAATTCTTGTTCCAGGTATTCCAGATAAGAAATTGGTATACAAAACTACACAAAGTTTTTACGGAGAAATTCTGAAAGCTGGAGGAAGGATTTATGAATACACACCCGGATTTAATCATGCAAAAAACTATATATGCGATGATAAATATGCCATTGTAGGGACAATTAATATGGATTATCGAAGCTTATATTTACATTTTGAAAACGCAGTTTTACTTATTAACGATGAAAATATAATAAAAATGAAAGATGATTTCTTAAGCGATTTAGAAAAAAGTAAAGAAATAACATATGAAAATTGGAGCAAAAGATCAGTTCTATCAAAAGCTTTGCAAATGATTTTAAAGGTTTTTTCTGCTCTGATGTAAATGACAATTACTATTATACGAGGAGGAATAAATTATGTTATTAGAATTAAATTATGAGAATTATGAAAAAGTTGTAAAGGAGAATAAAATAGTCTTAATTGACTTTTATGCTACTTGGTGTGGACCATGCAAGATGCTTTCCCCAGTTATCGAAGAGATTGCTGAAGAAGGTGTTGAAGGAGTTCAAATCTGTAAAGTTGACGTTGATAAAGAAACTAAATTAGCTTCAAAATTTGGCATACAATCTATACCAACTTTAGTAGTTATTAAAGATGGTAAGCCCGAAAGAATGGCTATGGGATATCGTCCTAAAGAAAGCATTTTGAGAATGCTAGAGTTTTAAAATGTAGGAAAATACTATTTAGATATATTTAATAAAACTTATAAAAAAAGTGTAAATAAATCATTTAATTTACGTTTATTTAAGATTTGTATTTTCAAATTAAAAAACGAAAAATGATGACTTTACATTTTTTTAAAATATGTATATAATATATAGTGAGTAAAATATAGGAGTTTTGATTATGATAAAAATATACAATTCTTTAACAAATAAAATAGAAGAATTTAAACCAATTGAAGAGGGAAAGCTTTCGATGTATGTTTGCGGACCAACTGTGTATAGTACAATACACATTGGAAATTCGCGCCCAGTTATTTTCTTTGATACTGTTGCCCGTTTCTTTATGTATTTAGGATATGAAGTAAAATATGTATCTAACTTTACAGATATTGATGACAAAATAATTCGTCGAGCTAAGGAAGAAAATGTATCTGAAAAAGAAATTAGTGAAAAATACATAAAAGACGTATTAAATATTTATAAAAGGTTAAATTGTCTTCCTCACTATAAAAACCCTAAAGTAACTGAAAATATGAATAATATTATTGAATTCATTGGCAAAATGGTAGATAATGGTGGGGCCTATGCTATAGATGGTGATGTCTATTTTGATGTTTCTAAGATAAAAGAATATGGAATTTTGAGTGGACAAACAATAGATAATCTTCTTGATGGTGTTCGTATTGAAAATAATACTAAAAAACATAGTTCTATCGATTTTACTCTTTGGAAGAAAACTGATGAAGGTGTAAAATGGGATTCACCTTGGGGTGAAGGTAGACCAGGATGGCACACAGAATGTGTTGTTATGATTGATGATATATTTAAAGGACCTATAGATATTCATGGTGGAGGTAGTGATTTGAAATTCCCTCATCATGATAATGAAATAGCTCAATCGATATGTGTTAATAATCATAAAATAGCTCATTATTGGATGCATAATGGTCGCATTGATCTTGGTGGTGAAAAAATGAGTAAATCATTAGGAAATATAATTCTTGCTAATGATTTATTAGATAGAGTTCCATATCAAGTTTATCGCTTGATGATGTTAAATGTTCCTTATCGTCAATTATTAAATTATCGCGAGGAGTTACTAACACAATCAACAAAAGATTATGAGAAAATCAAGAGAGCATATATTAGTTTATATCGTAAGTTAGAACTTTCTAATGCTATTAATTTTGATGTAAATATTGATGACGAAAGTATTTTGAAAATCAAAAATGATTTTATAAGTAGTATGAGTAATGATTTCAATACTGCTAATGCGATAACAGCAATTTTTGAGTTAACAAAACTTATAAATATTCATTTACGTAATAGTAATACAGATAATTTGATATTAATGCAGATGCTTAAGTGCTTAAAAGAATTATTATGGGTACTAGGAATTGAAGTAGAAGTAAAGCCATTAACAGATGATGAAAAGAAACTTATTAGTGACTGGAATGAAGCTAAAAGAAATAAAGATTTCGTAAAAGCAGATGAATTAAGAAAGCAAATAAGTGATAGAAAAATAGAGTTATAAAATGAATGAATTTACAAAAAAAATTGATTCTTTGATGCTAAATGGGTCGGACTTAGCATATATAGGAGATGCTTATTATGAACTTTATATTAGGACATATCTAATCTCTAAAGGAATTCATAAACCTAATGAATTACATAGTAAGTGTACTAAGTATGTTTGTGCTAAAAGTCATGCATTAATTGCCTCAGAAATTGTTTCTGAGTTTACACCTAGAGAACTAGATGTTTTTCATAGAGGTAAGAATTATAATTACAAACATACTTCTAAATCGGCAAATTTGCCTGAATATTTGCTTAGTTCTGGCTTTGAGGCAGTAATCGGATATTTGTTCCTATCACAAAATGAAAAGAGATTGAATGAAATTTTGGCCATGGCAATCTCAATTATAGAAAGAAATTAAATAAATGGTAAATAAAATGGAAACAAATACACAACTCATATATGGTAAAAATACAGTTTTAGAAGCGTTAAAAAATGGTTCAGTGAAAGTTTTATATCTAGAAAAAGAACAAAACTATGATGTAAAAGAACTTGCTTTAAAAAGTAAAGTAGAAATAAAATACTTGACGAAAATAGAAATGAATAAGATGGTAAATGGTAACCATCAAGGCTGTATAGCTTTAACGTTTGATTATAAGTATTATCAATTAGATGATGTTATAACTGATAAAAATGACTCGCTAATAATTGCATTAGATGGATTAGAAGATCCTCACAACCTAGGAGCAATAATTCGAACTGCAGAAATAAGCGGATGCGATGGAATTATTTTACCGAAAAACAGAAGTGTACGTGTTTCAAGTAGTGTTTTCAAAGTTTCTACTGGGGCAATAGAATATGTAAAAGTTGCTCAAGTAACTAATTTAAGACAAACACTACAAGAACTAAAGAAAAAAGGATATTGGATTGTTGGCGCTGAATACACTCCTCAAAGTCAAGAAATATGGGATGTGGATTATAATATGAAGATATGTCTTGTGATTGGATCTGAAGGAAATGGTATATCAAGAATAGTTCGCGAAGAATGTGATTACATTGTTAAGATTCCAATGTGGGGAAAAATCAATTCATTGAATGCATCAGTAAGTGCGGCAATCATAATTTATGAAATTAGGAGACAACAAAATAAAAAATGATAATAAAATATAACGATAATGAATTGTTATATTTGATATCAGAAAAAGACGAAGTAGCTTTAGAAATAATGATGAATAAATATGAACCTCTAATTAAAAGTATGTTAGTAAGATATAAAATTAAAAGCAAAAACTTTGAAGATTTTTACCAAGAGTGCTTAATGACTCTTTATAATTGTGTTAATAAGTATCGTGAAGATCGCAAAATATCATTTAATTCATATTTAGAAATGTCATTAAATTATTGCATTCAAAACATCTTAAGAAAAGAAAAAAGTTATTTTTATGATGTTGTATTGATGGAAATGCAAGACTTGGATTATATTCTTCCTGTGAAGGAAGAAGAGACGATAGAATATTCTTTTGAAAAACTTAGTCAATATGAAAAAAAGGTTTTAAAATATTTAAGTGAAGGTTATACAATTCCTAATATTTCTTTACAATTAAATAAAGAAAGTAGAAGCATTTATAATACGATTTCGCGAATTAAAAATAAATCTAAGATAGGAATTAAACTTTCGAAAAAAGATACGATTTTATCTGATTTTGAGAAAAGGGTATATGATAAGTACCTTTTAGGGTTTAAAGCAAATGAAATAGCGTATTTGCTGAGAACTGATATTAATTCTATATATAATGCTTTAAAAAGGGCTAAGAATAAAACTAAAAATAAAAAATAAGCATTAAAATCAATTGACATTTAGAAAGAAAAATAGTATAATATATTGTAGTTTTGGTGATTCTATGAGAGAAAAAGTAATACTTGTATGTGAAGAATGTTTGTCACGTAATTATACAATTGATAAAAATAAACTTACAAATCCTAAAAGAATGGAAATTAAAAAGTTTTGTAAAAAATGTAATAAACATACTTTACACAAAGAAACAAAATAAATAAACAAAAATAAATAAAGATAATAATTAGTCTTTATTTATTGATAATAGCAATCATTAAATTTTATACTGTATATTTTAAACTAAATTAATAAATTCAATGGAGGATTATCATGGCTGAAAAAGAAAAGAAAAGCTTAATGAGTTTACTTGGAAAAGAATACAAATATGAAGGATTATTATTACTTGTTTTAGGTATAATAACTACAGTACTAGGAGTATTGATTCATTTAGGCGTAACAACAAAAGGATCTGAAGGATTAGTAATTAATGAAAACTTCTATTTCATTGGTGAATATCCAAAATTATTTGCATGGGTTCTAATCATCTTAGGAGCTGCTGCAATTATACTTGCAATTTATCCTTATTACAAACCATCAATTAAAGAAATGAAGAGAATAACATGGCCTAGTAAAAAAGAAATGTTATCTAACACTTTAATTGTTATAGCATTTATTGTTATTGTTGCTTTCTTATTCTTAGGTTATGATGCAATTCTAAATCAAGTTGTAAAATTATTCAAATATCTTGGTAACTTAATGAGATAAGGAACTCGATAAAATGGAAGATAGAGCTTGGTACGTGGTACAAACATCTCCTGGTTTCGAAAGTGTTGTAAAGAGAAACCTTGAAAGAAGAATTGAGTCGATGAAGATGACTGATAAAATCTTCAATGTGTTAGTACCTGAACAAATAGAAGTTGAGAAAAAGAAAAATGGAGAACTAAAAGAAGTTGTTGTTAGACCATATTCTGGATATGTGTTTATTGACATGATAGTAACTGATGAAACTTGGTTTATGGTTCGTAACACTCCAAGTGTAACAGGATTCTTAGGATCAAGTGGTGGTGGTGCAAAACCTGTGCCATTGCAAATTGATGAAATTACACCAATTTTAAAAATGTGTGGAATTTCTCAGTCAAGTTCATTCACTGGCAAAGTTGGTGATAAAGTAAGAATTATGTCAGGCAGCTTCAGTGGTCAAGAAGGCGTTATTTCTTCAATCGATGAATCTAAAGAAATTGTAAAAGTATTAATAGAGGGCTTCGGCGGTCAAGCAACTTTAGAACTTGGATATGAAGAAGTAAAGTTATTAGATAAATAGAACAACTAACCTTTCCGTAAGTGGGAAGGTTTTATCTTTGCAAAAATAAAGAACAAAAAGCCTCAAAAAATAATTGACTTTTAAGGTAAAATAATGTATAATATATAAGTGCGTTAATCACGTTACTATTTTATTATTAGTGGGAGAGTAAAAACTCAAATACCACATCACGGACAAAAAGGAGGTGCGTCTCGTGGCTGCGAAAAAAATTACGAAAGTTGTGAAACTACAATTAAATGCAGGTAAAGCAACACCAGCTCCACCAGTTGGACCAGTATTATCACCTACAGGTATTAATACTCAACAATTCTGCTTACAATTCAATGATAAGACTAGAGATATGGCTGGATATATGATTCCTGTTATTGTTACGGTTTATGATGATCGTTCATTTTCTTTCATCACAAAGACTCCACCAGCATCTGATCTATTAAAGAAAGCTGCTGGAATTGAAAGTGGTTCTTCAAACGCTAAGAAGATTAAAGTTGCTACTATTTCTCGTGAAAAAGTTAAAGAAATTGCAACTACTAAATTACCTGACTTAAGCGCATACACAGTTGAAGCTGGTATGAAGATTATTGAAGGAACTGCAAGAAACATGGGAATTGTTGTTGAAGATTAATTAAAAACAATGAAGTTTCTAAACCCAAATAAGTTGATAATTCAACTTAAACTGTGGGAGGAATTTCCGTTAGACCACATTTAAGGAGGTAAAAATATGGCTAAAAGAAGTAAGAAATACCAAGATGCGGCAAAACAAATTGACCGTACTAAAAAGTATACTCTTGTTGAAGCTGTAGAATTAGCTAAAAAAACTAGTTGTACTAAATTTGATGGAACTGTTGAACTTGCATTTAAGATGAATCTTGATTCACGTAAAGCTGATCAAAACTTACGTGGAGCTATCGTTCTTCCTTATGGAACAGGTAAAACTCGTACTGTGTTAGTATTAACTAAATCACCAGAAAAACAAAAGAATGCTACTGATGCTGGTGCAGATTATGTCGGCGATGCTGAATATATCGAAAAAATCAAAAATGGTTGGTTCGAATTTGACATTATCGTTGCTACACCTGATATGATGGGCGAATTAGGACGTTTAGGTAAAATCTTAGGACCTAAAGGTTTAATGCCAAATGCAAAAACTGGTACAGTTACAATGGATATTACAAAAGCTGTTAATGAAATTAAAGCTGGTAAAGTTGAATATCGTGTTGACAAGACTGGTAACATTCAAATGTTAGTTGGTAAAGTAAGTTTTGATGCTGAAAAATTAGTTGAAAATGTAAAAACTATTTATGCATTAATTTTAAAACTTAAACCATCAACTGTTAAAGGTGTTTATATTAAGAATATGGCTATTTCTACTACAATGGGCCCTGGAATCAAAGTTGACCAAGACTCTGTACTTACAAAATAATTAAATAATAAAAATAACTAAATTAAATAAAAATAATAAAATAATCCATAAAAATAAAATAGTTTGATTATTCGCCATAGACAGTAGGTGCGTAAAGCTTAATTTCCTACCGAGGTTACATAATTAGATTAAAATGATCTAATTATAAAAAAGTTCTCTTTACCTCTTTTTGTCTATGCAAAAAGAGGTTTATTTTTTCAAGGAGGTAAAAATGAAAAAAGCGACTTTAAACAGAAAAGTTGAAGACGTTAATGCTATTTCTGCCAAATTTGAAGAATCTTCAATCGCTATCGTTGTTAATCCAATTGGTTTAACAGTAACAGAAGTTTCTGAATTACGTAATAATCTTTATAAAGCTGGTGCTGATTTAAAGGTTATTAAGAATAACATTTTACGTCGTGCTGCTGATAAGTTAGGATACGATGGTATCCAAGAGACATTTGCTGGACCAAGTGCTGTTGTTTTCTCTAAAGATGCTGGAAGTGCTGCAAAAGTAGTATTTGATTTCTTAAAAGCAAATAACAAATTTGAAGTTAAAGCAGGTCTAATCGATGGTGTATTTACTACAAAAGAAGATTTAAAAGCTATCGCTGGTTTACCAAACAAGGAAGGTATGCTATCAATGTTACTAAGTGTAATGCAAGCTCCTATCCGCAATCTTGGTATTGTTATTAAAGCGATTGGTGAAAAAGAACAAGCATAATTTTAAGGAGGATATTATATTATGGCTAAAATCGATACACAAAAATTTATTGAAGATTTAAAAGAAATGACAGTTTTAGAACTTAACGAATTAGTTAAGGCAATAGAAGAAGCTTTCGGCGTTACTGCTGCTGCAGCTGTAGTTGCTGCTGGTGGAGCTCATGAAGAAAAAGAAGAAGGACCACAATTAGTAAGCGTAGTATTAAAGAGCGCTGCTGCTAACAAAGTTGGTATCATTAAAGCTGTTAAAGAAATGTTAGGTTTATCTTTAATGGATGCTAAGAAATTAGTTGAAACTGCTGATGCTAAAATTAAAGAAGGTATTTCTAAAGAAGAAGCTGACGGCGTTGCTGCTAAATTAAAAGAATTAGGCGCAGAAGTTGAAGTTAAATAATTTGAAATATAAGCTAGAGCCTTGCGCTTTAGCTTTTTGTTTATTATATGAGCCAATATTTTGAAAATGACCCTAATTTAAAATCAAATACAAAACAAATAAAATATACTTATCATGGTAAAGAAATAATTTATACAGTTGATTTAGGAGTTTTTAGTAAGGATCGCGTTGATTTTGGAAGTAATTTACTATTACAATCTTTACCTATATTCACTTGTGAGAATATTTTGGATATTGGATGTGGATATGGAACTATCGGATTATCAATAGCAAAAGTATATGATAATACTAATGTTATGATGTGTGATGTTAATAAACGTGCAATTGAACTTACTAGAAATAATATATTATTGAATAAAATAAATAATGCTAAAGTAATTGAAAGTAATTGTTATGAGAATATAAATGATAAATACGATGTAATTATTTCTAATCCACCTATTAGAGCTGGAAAAAAAGTTGTTCATGAGATATGTTTAAAAGCTAGTGAATTTCTAAATGATAATGGAAAAGTATATTTTGTTATTCAAAAAAAACAAGGCGCTGAGTCTTTGTATAAAAAGATGTTAGAAATTTATAATAAATGTGAGATAATTAATAAAAAGAATGGTTATCTAATAATTGAAGGTTCGATGTAACCTTCATTTTATTTTTGTGATTTAATATGTCACATTTAGATAAATATTATAATAAAATCTCATTTTACACTTGACTAATTGAAGGAAATATGGTAATATAGTAGAATGCAATAGAATGTATTTATAATGCAAAATCTGCGTCATTTTTTGCTTATTTATTGAGAGGTGAAAATATTGGGCTACAAAAATGTAAAATATGGAAAAAATCGTATTAGACGAAATTATTCACGCGTTCAAACTAACGTAGAATTACCAAATTTAATTGAGGTTCAAACAAAATCGTTTGAATGGTTCAAGACTGAAGGATTAAGGCAGTTGTTTGCGGAGTTTTCTCCAATTAAAGATCATGCTGGTAATCTAGAACTTTATTTTGATAATTTCTCTTTTGATGAGCCTAAGTATAGTATCCCTGAAGCAAAGAGAAACGACATGAACTTTTCTCGTCCGCTAAAGGCTGATGTAATGCTTAAATCAAATGAAACTGGTGAAATCAAAATGGATAGGATTTTCTTAGGTGAATATCCTATGATGACTCCATCAGGAACATTTGTTATCAATGGTGCTGAACGTGTTGTTGTAACACAAATTATTCGTTCTGCTGGTGCTTTCTATAACTGTACTACTGATAAAAAAAGTGGACAAAAACAATTTTATGGACAAATTATTCCAACACGTGGTGCATGGATTGAATTTGAAACTGGTGGAAAGGATTTATGGTTCGCCAAACTTGATAGATCTAAGAAGATTTATTTAACTACTTTCCTTCGTGCTATAGGTTTAAAGAGTAATCGTAGCATAAAGAGTTTATATGGTGATAATAAATACCTACAAGCAACATTTGCAAAAGATGATTCTTTTGGACCTGATGATGCACTAGAGCAATTATATGAAAAATTGCGCCCAGGTGAAAAAGCTAAACCTGAAGATGCTCGTAAATACATTGGAAGTAGATTGTTTGAAAATAGACGTTATGACTTAGCAAGTGTTGGACGTTATAAAGTAAATAAAAAATTAGATGTTTTAGATAGACTTAACTATATATTAGAAAATTATAACAATGCATATGTAAAATTTGAAAATGCTAATGGTGACATAGTTGATTCATCTACTGGTGAAATTTTATTCCCATATGTAAAAGCAAATGAATATGAAGGCTATGAATTAACAAATGATTTAATTGATTATTTAAATGAAAATCGTCACTTGTTTAGAAATACTAATTATTATAGTAAAATGTTAGATGAATCTGACTGTGTAGTACTTGAATGCCTAAAAGTGTCTTTTGAAAAACTTCATAATAGAACTGAAGTTAAATTAGTTGGCAATGACCAAAAAGAAGATAGAAATCATGTTACTGTATCTGATATTTTGGCAGGTGTTGGTTATTATATGAACTTACATGAAGGTGTTGGTCAAGTTGATGACATCGATCACCTAGGAAATCGTCGCTTAAGATTAATAGGTGAATTATTACAAAATCAATTCCGTATTGGTCTTGCAAAACTTGAAAAGAATGTTAAAGATAAAATGTCAATGGCAGCTGATCCAAAATCAATTGTTCCTCAAAACTTGGTTAATATTAAAGCATTAACATCATCAATTAAGGAATTCTTTGGAAGTAGCCAATTATCTCAATTTATGGATCAAATTAATCCACTTTCTGAATTAACACATAAACGTCGTCTATCTGCATTAGGTGCAGGTGGATTAACTCGTGATCGTGCTGGATTCGAAGTTCGTGACGTACACGTTTCTCATTATGGACGTATTTGTCCTATCGAGACACCTGAAGGTCAAAACATCGGTTTAATCAACTCACTTGCTACATATGCAAGAGTTGACCAATATGGATTTATCGAAACTCCATACTTAAAAGTTATTCAAAAAGATGGAAAATCTATAGTTACAGATGAAAAAATCTATTTAACTGCTGATAAAGAAGAAGCATATTATATAACTCAAGCTAACACAGAAGTTAATGAAAACATGGAAATAGTCCCTGAAAAAGTTACTGCTCGTCATATGGGTGATACACATATTTATCCACGTACACAAATTAACTTAATCGACGTTAGCCCACAACAAATTGTTGCCGTTAGTACTGCATGTATTCCATTCTTAGAGCATGATGATGCTAACCGTGCCCTAATGGGAGCTAATATGCAACGTCAAGCTATTCCACTATTATGTCCTGAAGCTCCATTTGTTGCTACAGGTATAGAAGCAAAAGCTGCTCATGATTCTGGTGTTGCTTGTATTTGTGAAGGCGATGGAGTTGTTGATTTTGTTGATGCTTCCACAGTTATAGTTTTAGAAGATAGCGGTGCTGTTAAAACATATAAATTAATTAAATATGACCGTTCTAATCACTCAACTTGTGTAAACCAAAAACCGATTGTTTACAGAGGTGAAAGAGTTAAAAAAGGTGATGTATTAGCTGATGGTGCATCTATGGACCAAGGTGAAATGGCATTAGGACGTAATGTTGTAATTGCCTTTATGACATGGAATGGTTATAACTATGAAGATGCTGTTATCATGAGTGAAAGATTAGTTCAAGATGACGTTTATACATCAATTCACATTGAAAGATATGAAGTTGAAGTACGTGAAGGTAAACTTGGAAAAGAAGAAATTACTCGTGAAATTGAAGATAGAAAAGAAGCTATTGCTAATCTAGATGAACGTGGTATAGTTCGTTTAGGTGCAGAAGTTAAAGAAAATGATATATTAGTTGGTAAAGTTACTCCAAAAGGACAAACTGAACCTACACCAGAAGAAAGATTATCAATTGCTTTATTTAATGATAATTCTAAAGATGTTCGTAATACATCAAAGAAGGTTCCTCATGGTGGTGGTGGAGTAGTTCATCGTATTGAACACTTCTCACGTAAAAATGGTGATGAACTTGACCCAGGCGTATTAGAAGTTGTACGTATCTACATCGTTCAAAAACGTAAAATTACTGAGGGCGATAAGATGTCAGGAAGACACGGTAATAAAGGTGTTATTTCACGAATTCTTCCTCCTGAAGATATGCCATTTATGGAAGATGGTACACCTGTTGATATTATGTTGAACCCTCAAGGTATTCCTTCTCGTTTAAATATCGGACAAGTTTTAGAAATACATTTAGGTATGGCTGCCAAGAGATTAGGTATTCATATTGCAACACCAGTTTTCGATGGTGTTACTAATGAAGATTTAAAAGAAATCATGGCTGAAGCAGGAATGGATCCAACTGGAAAAACTGTTTTAAGAGATGGCAGAACTGGTAAACCATTTGATAATAAAATATCTGTTGGTGTCATGTATATGATCAAACTTGCTCACATGGTTGATGATAAATTACATGCAAGAAGTGAAGGTTCATATACTCTTGTTACTCAACAACCAATGGGTGGTAAGGCACAAAACGGTGGTCAACGTTTCGGTGAAATGGAAGTTTGGGCCTTAGAGGCATATGGTGCTGCTTATACGCTTAGAGAAATGTTAACAATTAAATCTGATGATATTGTTGGACGTAATAAAGTTTATAAAGCAATCACTGATGGAGAACCTGTGACTAAACCTGGAATCCCAGAATCATTTAGAGTTTTAGTTAAAGAATTACAAGGTCTAGGTTTAAGTGTTAAATTAATCGACGCTGAAACAGGTGAAGATGTTGCAAATAAGAGTCTTGTAGAAGAGATTACAGAGGCAACAAAAGCTAAAAAAACAAACAATTAATATTTCGAGGTGAAATAATTTGAAAAGCAAGAAAAAATATAGCTATATACAAATAGGAATTGCGTCTCCAGAAGAAATTAGAAGTTGGAGTTATGGTGAAGTTAAAAAACATGAAACTATTAACTACCGTACTTTAAAACCTGAACGCGATGGTCTATTTTGCGAAGTTATATTTGGACCTACAAAAGACTATCAATGCGCTTGTGGGAAATCAAAAAAGATGTCTAAGAGCGATAAAAAATGTGAAAAATGTGGTGTCGATATAACTGAAAGTAAAGTTAGACGTGAGCGTATGGGTCATATTGAACTTGTTGCTCCTGTTGTTCATACATGGTTTATGAAAAATAGTCCAAGTAAGATAGCCTTACTTCTAGATATGAAGAGTAAAACTATTGAAGATATTGTATATTTTGCATCATACATTGTTATTGATCCAGGTACAGTTGAAGATTTTGAAAAAGGAAGAATTTTAACTGAACAAGAATATGCAAAATATCAAATGAGTCATGGAAGAAGAAGTTTTACAGCTTTGACTGGTGCTGAAGCAATTAAGAAACTTCTCCAAGAATTAGATTTGGGTGAGATCGCTGAAGAACTTAGAGAGGAACTTAAGACAGCAACAAAGCAAAGACGTGATAAATTAATCAAAAGGCTAGAAGTTGTGGAAGCATTCCATAAATCTGGAAATAAACCTGAGTGGATGGTTATGGAAGTAATACCTGTACTTCCTCCTGATTTAAGACCAATGGTTCAACTAGATGGTGGCCGTTTTGCAACTACTGATTTAAATGATTTATATAGGCGAATTATTACACGTAATAATCGTTTACGTAAGCAAATTGAGCAAAGAGCTCCAAGTCTTATTTGTAAAAATGAAAAGAGAATGCTTCAAGAAGCAGTTGATACTTTAATTGACAATGGTAAAAAAGCTAAAAAAGTCGTAGAAAAGAACCATCCTCTAAAATCATTATCTGATTTATTAAGAGGTAAACAAGGACGATTCCGTCAAAACTTACTTGGTAAACGTGTGGATTTTTCAGGTCGTTCTGTTATCGTAGTTGGTCCAGATCTAAAGATGTATCAATGTGGTATCCCACGTGAGATGGCTTTAATATTATTTAAACCATTTATTATTAATGCAATTATGAATAGACCTTCAGATTCAGTTGATGGAAGTGGTAAAATCACTTTAAAAGAAGCACGAACAATGATTGAACAAGGTCATCCAATTGCAATGACTGAAATGGAAAAAATAATTGTTGAACATCCAGTTTTATTAAATCGTGCTCCAACACTACATAGATTAGGTATTCAAGCATTTGAACCAAAACTAGTAGAAGGTAAAGCAATTAGATTACACCCACTTTCTTGTACAGCATTTAATGCTGACTTCGATGGTGACCAAATGGCTGTTCACGTTCCACTATCTGAAGAGGCACAAACTGAAGCTCGTCTTCTAATGTTAGCATCAAAAAATATTCTAGCTCCAAAAGATGGTAAACCAATTGTAACTCCATCACAAGATATGGTATTAGGTAATTACTATTTAACAATCGAAGACCCTGATGATCCACATGAAGGTAGAGTATTTAAAGATATAAATGAAGTTGAAATGGCATATGAAAATGATGAAATTGGTTTCCATACTCGTATTGCTATTCCTGCAAGTGAAATGCATGAAAGAGTTAGTAGATATAATCCTGAAAATATTGATGATTATCTAATAACTACTTATGGAAAAATTATCTTCAATACAATTTTTCCTAATATTGAACCATATATTCCATATATATGTGAATCATTTGATGAAAATAAAGCTCCAACAAACTTAACAGAAAAAACTCCATCAAGATTCTTTGTAAAGAAAGGAACAAATATAAAAGAATATTTAAAAACTTTACCTGTTCCTCATCCATTTGTAAAGAAATACTTGTCTGTAGTTATTGCTGAAGTATTTAAGAGATTTAAACTTGCCGAAACTTCGAAGACACTTGACAAGATGAAAGATTTAGGATTTAAATATTCTACTGTTTCAGGCATAACTGTTGCTGCGAGTGATATTCAAGTTATCGGAACGAAAAAAGAAGTTATTGATAAAACTCAAAAAATCGTTGATAAAATTGATAAATATTATTCTCGTGGTATCATCACTGCTGAAGAAAGAAGAAGATCAGTTATTGATGAATGGGGAAAAGCTAAGAAACAACTTGAAAAAGACATTGAAGATGAAGCGAAGACAAACTTCATTAGTAACCATATCTACATGATGGGTGACTCTGGTGCCCGTGGTAGTATTGCTAACTTTATTCAATTGTCTGGTATGCGTGGATTCATGGCTAAACCTAATGGAGAAAGTATGGACGTTCCAATTCTATCTTCATTTAAAGAAGGATTATCAATGTCTGATTTCTTTATTTCAACACATGGTGCTCGTAAAGGTTCTACAGATACAGCTTTAAAAACTGCCGAATCTGGTTATTTAACTCGTCGTCTTGTTGACGTAAGTCAAGATGTTATTATTACAGAAGATGATTGTGGTACTGATAAAGGTATGCTTGTTACTGACCTTGTAAAAGAAGATGGAAGAGTTATTGTTCCATTATATGATAGAATAAGAGGTCGTTTCACAAATAAACCTATTTATGATCCACGTGATGAATCAAAGATATTAGTTGAAAAAGATACATTTATTTCAGATTTACTTGCTGATAAGATTGTCAAAGCTGGAGTAAAAGAAGTTTATATTCGTACATTGCTTACATGTAATTGTAAAAATGGTGTTTGTGTAAAATGTTATGGCTCTGACCTATCTACAGGTGAAGTTGTTGAAAAAGGTGAAGTTGTTGGTGTAATAGCTGCTCAATCAATTGGTGAACCTGGTACACAACTTACAATGAGAACATTCCATAGTGGTGGTGTTGCCGGTGGCGATGATATTACACAAGGTCTTCCTCGTGTACAAGAGTTATTTGAGGCACGTACTCCTAAAGGTAAAGCAATTATTTCTGAAATAAAAGGTGAAGTTAGCAAAATTGAATTAGTTCAAGATAGCCGTTATGAAGTTGTTATTAAAAACAAATCTAATGGTGATGAAAGAAAATATATTACCGATAGTGGTAAACGCCCTATTGTTAAAATGGGTGAAAAAGTTGAACCTGGTCAAAAGATTACTGATGGTCAAATACATCCAAAAGAACTTGTCCAAGTATCTACTGTTGAAGCAGTTGCAAAATACATACTAATGGAAGTTCAAAAAGTATATCGTTCTCAAGGTGTTGACATTGCTGATAAGCATATAGAGATTATTGTAAAACAAATGCTTCGTAAAGTTGTTATTCTAAATGAAGGTGGAACAGATTTATTACCTGGATCACACGTTTCAAGAAACGAATTACAAGGCATAATTGAAGATTGTGTTAAACGTGGAGTTGACTTCCCAATCGTTAAACCAATATTACTTGGTATTACAAGATCTTCATTGAAATCTGATTCATTCTTATCTGCTGCATCATTCCAAGAAACAACTAGAGTTCTAACAGAAGCTGCTATTCGTGGTAAGAAAGATACTCTTGAAGGACTTAAAGAAAACATCATTATTGGTGGCTTAATTCCTGCAGGAACTGGTCTTGCTTTTGCTGACTATATGATCACAAATGATCATAATTCTGATGAAGATAAATAAGAGATGGCATATGCCATCTCTTTTTGAAAAGAGGATACAAATATGTGGAGTACAAACAAACCTCAATATGGAGACCATATAAGAGTTAATCGAGGATTATACTATCATCATGGTATTTATGTGTCTGATGAATATGTAATTAACTTTGCTTCAACAAAACCAGGATATGAATTAGATCCAAATAGTGCGAGCGTATGCATTGTTTCTCTAAAAGACTTTCTAAAAAATGGCATGTGTGAAGTAAGGATTTATACAGCAGAAGAAGAAAAAATAAAAAGAAATAATCAAGATATAGTCAATTATGCATTTACAAAAATAGGTTCAAAAGGTTATAATTTGTTGAATAATAATTGTGAACACTTTGCAAACGAATGTGTTTTTGGAAAGAAAAGATCAGAACAAATAGATAATATTAAAAAAATTTTCAATTAAATCAATTATTTGTATACTTTCACAGTGTAATAGTGTATAATATAAGTAGATTATGTGAAAGGAACAATAGATTTTATGGAAAATAATTTTTTAAATGTCTCAAAAAAATGCTATGTAAAGTGGATTTTGTTAAGGCTTTTGGTTTTGTTAGTAAGTGTGCTTGTTATTATAGCTGCGAGTATGCTACCTGAAGAGTGTCCTAATGAAGTTAAAAAAGCTTTTTATATTTTTGAAGGAATAGTTATAATAATTAATTTAATTAGCTTTTTTTCATTAAACTTCAATATTCTAACTATAAATATAAGTTGACTGATGAGGAAATAATCATTAAACGTGGAGTTATATTTAAGAGCAGTAAAATCGTTGCATATGTACAAATTCAAGATATTTCTTATACACAAAACCCAATTGACTTAATGCTTGGCTTATCATGTGTAACTATAAGTACAGCTGGACCTGTTACAACAATTCATTCAATTGACATGAATGAAGCTCAAAAAATAGTTGATTATGTAAAAAATAAGATTAATGATAGTTTTGTGAGTTAAAGGTAATAATTATGAAGTATGGAAAAAAATATTTATACTATAGTTACTTTTGTTTTTTATCAGGTATATTGTTTCTTCTTACATTTGGAATAATTTCAATAATAATTGAAAATAACAATGAAGAAATGATTGAAAATATATTTCTAATAGCAATTTTTCTTATAATCTTTATGATAATAGGATTTACTATCATAACTTTATCTTATCATAAAACCAAATACACTATTTCTGATAAAGAAATAACCTTTTCTAAAGGAATTATTTTTAGAAAAACACAAATAGTTTCTTTTAATAAAATAAGTGCTGTCAATATTCATAAGAATATTTTGATGAGACCTTTTGGCATTTCTAAATTATCGATAGATTCATTATGTGCTTATAAAGATGCTGAAGATGAAATTGTAATTTATGATGATGATAAAAAAATAAAAGAAATTGAAAGTTTAATAATTTCAAAACTGAAAAATGACAATTTAGATAATGCAAATGTAGATACAAATACTGGCATAGAATATAAGTATACTTTTAAAGATGCTTTTACATCGGTAATTTGTTCTTTATTTTTTGTTTTACTTTTAGTACTATCGATAGTCTTATTAATTATAAGTATAATCATAACAAAAAATAAAACAACAGAATTTATATTTTACATAATAGGAATAGCTATTGTACTCGTACTTGCTTTTATAAGCAGTGTGCTTAGTAGATATTTAAGATATTATGGTTATACAATAACATATGATGAAGAAAATATTCGTCTGTGTTATGGACTATTTGTGAAGAAAGACTACGTGATTAATAGAAAACGTATTAAAGCAGTTGCTATGTCTGAAGATATAGTAAAGAAAGCATTTGGATATACAAAGGTAACCTTTGAAATGGTTGGTTTAGGCAATGTAGATTCTTCAAATGATAATACGGAGCCTAATGATTCATTTATGCCTTTTGTAAAAAAAGAAACAGCTAATAAAATAATTAGTAGAGTGTTACCTGAATATGATTTTGAAAATCTTACAATAAAAGCAAAAAATAAGAGCTATAAGTTCTTTATTTTACTTCCTTTTATTGTGATTAGTTTTATATGCTTACCTGTTATAATAGTTTTATTACAAACTGATTATTTAATTGTTGGTATTGTAATTTATTCTATATTGTTAGTAATAATGATGTTGCATGCAAAATTATTAAAACAAAATCAAGGGATGTATTATGATAATAAAAAAATATGTTTGAGTACAGGGAGTTTTATAAGAAAAAGATATACGATTTTGTGGGAGAATGTAGTTTGTATTGAGTTGCATACAACCATACTTAGAGAAAAATATGAAATTACATCTATTTATATTAACACTAATGGTGGTTTAACTAAATCAACAAAAAAAGTAATTAATGTTGATAAAAATGAATTAGTAGATATAGATTGTAAATTAATAAAACAAAAAATAAGGAGATTTAGTAATTAATGTTCGGTTTAAGAGCTGATGGAAAAAAATTGAAAAGGATAGATCCAATTCAAAAGATTATGCCACATATTATGTCAGCACGACATGATTCCCAAAATTTGGCAAAATATGAAGTAAGATGCGAACCTTTTGATGCTTTTATTAGCGAAGAAAGAGAAAAAGGCATCGGAATTAATTATATGCATTTAGTAATTGCTGGTTTAGTGCGTACGATTGCGAAAAAGCCAAGATTAAATAGATTTATTATGAATGGAAGAATATTTAGACGTACAGGAGGAATATATATATCTTTTGTAGTTAAGAGAAAACTTAGTGCAAATGCGGCAGATTCCACTGTTAAAGTATGTTTTACAGGTCATGAAAGTATTTATGATGTAAAGAATATGGTTGATGAAGCAATAAAAAGTGTGAATGCACAAGATGACAAAAATGGAACTGACAAACTAGCAACTTTGTTAACTATTGTACCTAATTCAATAATAAAATTTTTGGTTTGGTGTTTGAAAAAATTAGATAAACATGGATTGCTTCCAGGTTCAATCTTAAAATTAAGTCCATTTCACACAAGTTGCTTTGTAACGAATTTGAAAAGCATAAAAGGTGAATATATTTATCATCATTTATACGACTTTGGTACAACAAGCCTATTTGTGTCAATGGGAAAGGAAAAAATGGTTCCAGTTGTTGACGATGATCAAGTTGTTCCTGGAAAAGTTATGACTCTAGGTGTGGTAACTGACGAACGTTTCTGTGATGGCTTTTATTACATTTCGGCTTTAAAAATGCTAAAAGAGTTTTATCAAAATCCTAAACTATTATGTGAAAGATTAGAAACGGTTGAAGAAGATATTCCATTTGATTATAAAAAGAGTAAAAAAGAAGCAAAAGAAAAGAAGCTAAAGCAAAAAGAAGAAAAACGATTAGAAAAAGCAGAGATAAAGAAACAAAAAAGAAAAACAAAGTAATATTAAATGTTTTTAAACAGCATTAGTAAATTGATGCTGTTTTTATTTTTTTAAAAATAAAAATAAAAAAATAAAAAATATATTGCTTTTTTATGAAAAAAGGAGTATAATATATAAGTATTTGCAAAAGATATGTTTTGAGGTTCTCAAAACTTATTATTTTAGGTAAATGATACGCTTGGTTATGTGGTGTATCAAAAAATAATTCTTGGAAGGAGGATATTACATGCCTACAATTAATCAGTTAATTAGAAAGTCACGTGAATCAAAAATTAGAAAATCTAAATCTCCTTATTTAGCTGTTGGATACAATAGTTTAAAGAAGGTTAATACTAATGTTGAATCACCACAAAAACGTGGAGTTTGTACAAGGGTTACAACTATGACACCTAAGAAGCCTAATTCAGCAATCCGTAAGTACTGCCGTGTTCGTTTATCTAACGGAATCGAAGTTACTGCATATATTCCTGGTATTGGCCATAAATTACAAGAGCATAGCGTTGTATTAATCCGTGGTGGACGTGTTAGGGACTTACCTGGTGTTCGTTACCATGTTATTAGAGGTACTTTAGATACTACAGGCGTTGATAAACGTAAACAAGCTCGTAGTAAGTATGGTGCAAAAGTAGAAGCTTAATTTAAAATAATAAATAATTGAAAGGAGGAATAATATGCCACGTAAAGGACATATTCCAAAGAGAAAAGTTTTACCAGATCCAATTTACAATTCTCAAGTTGTTACTCGTTTAATTAACAACATTATGTTAGATGGTAAAAAAGGTGTTGCACAACAAATTTTATATGGTGCATTCAAAAGAATAGAAAAACAAACTGGTCGCCCAGCAGAAGAAGTATTTAATGATGCTTTAGCAAATATTACACCTCAATTAGAGGTTAGAGCTCGTCGTATTGGTGGAGCTAACTATCAAGTTCCTGTAGAGGTTAGACCTGAACGTAAAATGACTTTAAGCTTAAGATGGCTTACTCAATATGCTAGATTAAGAAAAGAAAAAACAATGGAAGAAAGATTAGCAAATGAAATCATTGATGCGTCTAATGGTTTAGGTGGATCAGTTAAGAAACGTGATGATACTCATCGTATGGCTGAATCTAACAAGGCATTTGCACATTATCAATGGTAGGAGAATGTTAAGTTATGCCTCGTGATATATCGTTAGAGAAGACAAGAAATATTGGAATTATGGCTCACATTGATGCCGGTAAAACAACTGTATCGGAGAGATTTTTATACCACACTGGAAAAATCCATAGAATCGGTGAGACACATGATGGTGCTTCTCAAATGGACTGGATGGAACAAGAGATTGAACGTGGTATTACTATAACGTCTGCTGCAACTACTGCATACTGGAAAGGACATCGAATTAATTTAATCGATACTCCAGGGCATGTAGATTTTACAGTTGAGGTTAGTAGATCTCTAAGAGTTTTAGATGGTGCAGTTACTGTACTAGATGCTCAAGCGGGAGTTGAGCCTCAAACTGAAACAGTGTGGAGACAAGCTACTGAATACAAAGTTCCTCGTCTTGTATTGGTTAATAAAATGGATAAAACTGGTGCTGATTTTGATGCATCTTGCGAAAGTTTACATCAAAGATTAGGTGCTAATGCTCATCCAATTTGTATACCAATTGGAGCCGAAGGAGATTTCTCAGGTGTAATTAGTTTAGTTAATATGAAGGCTTACATCTTTGATGGAAATCCTGATGAAAATTATACAGAAACAGAAATACCTGAAAATCTTTTAGAGGTAGCAGAAGCTCGTCGTGAAGAATTAATTTCTGCGGTTGCAGATTTTGATGATGACTTAATGATGTTATATTTAGATGAAAAAGAAATACCTGTTGATGTTCTTAAAAAGGCTATTCGTAAAGCTACATTAACAGTTGACTTTTTCCCAGTAACATGTGGTTCAGCTTTCAAAAACAAGGGTATAAAATTATTAATTGATGCGGTATGTGACTATTTACCTAGCCCTGTTGATGTTCCAATGATTGTTGGAAAAGACAAACAAGGTAATGAAGTAGATATCGTTTCATCTGATGATTCTACTTTCTCAGCTCTTGCTTTTAAAGTTATGACTGACCCATATGTTGGTAAATTAACATTCTTTAGAGTATATTCTGGTACTTTAAAATCTGGTTCGTATATTTATAACTCTACAAAAGATGCTAAAGAAAGAATTGGACGTATTCTATTAATGCATGCAAATGACAGAACTGAAATAAGTGAAGTATTTGCAGGTGATATTGCTGCTGCAGTTGGATTAAAGAATACTACAACAGGAGATACGTTATGCGATCCAAAGAAAACAATTATTCTTGAATCAATGACATTCCCTGAACCAGTTATTAGTGTTGCAATTGAACCAAAGACTAAAGACGACCATGATAAGATGACTAATGCATTGCAAAAGTTATCTGAAGAAGATCCAACATTTAGATCTTACGTTAATCAAGAAACAGGTCAAATAATTATAGCTGGTATGGGTGAACTTCATCTTGAAATTATTGTTGATAGAATGAAGAGAGAATTCCATGTTGAATGTACTGTTGGAGCTCCACAAGTTTCTTATAGAGAGACAATTAAAAAGGCTGGAGAAGTTCAAGGTAAGTTTGTTCGTCAATCAGGTGGACATGGTCAATATGGTGATGTTAAAGTTCGTTTTGAACCTAACCCTGGAAAAGGCTATGAGTTTGTAGATGCTGTTGTTGGTGGTGTTGTTCCAAGAGAATATATTAGTTCGGTAAGCAAAGGTATTGAATCTGCCCTAGCCAATGGAAATTTAGCAGGTTATCCAACAATCGACATTAAAGCTACATTATTTGATGGATCATATCATGAAGTCGATTCTAGTGCGATTGCGTTTGAAGTTGCCGGTAGTTTGGCATTCAAAAACTCTGGTAAAGTGTGTCAACCAGTATTACTAGAACCAATTATGTCTGTAGTTGTTGAAGTACCAAATGAGTATTTAGGTAATGTTATTGGTGATTTAATTAGTAAGCGTGGAAGAATTGATTCTCAAGAAGTTCATGCAAGATTCAATAGAATTAATGCTTTTGTTCCACTTGCTTCTATGTTTGGTTACTCAACATCACTTAGAAGTAATACTCAAGGTAGAGGAAACTTTACAATGCAATTCTCTAGATATGAAGAATGTCCAAGAAGTATTGCAGAAGAAGTAATAAAAAAGCGTGGTTTTAATAACTAATGCTTGCAAAAAAAATAAAAATAAGTTAAAATATAAGTACATCATTTATTAGGAGGAATAATATAATGGCAAAAGAAAAATTTGAACGTACTAAACCGCATGTTAACATTGGTACTATTGGTCACGTAGATCATGGTAAAACAACTTTAACATCTGCTATTACTAAAGTATTAGCACAATACAGTCCAAAAAATAAAGTTATGGACTACAGCCAAATCGATGGCGCACCTGAAGAAAAAGCTCGTGGTATAACGATTAACACTTGCCACGTTGAGTATGAAACTGAAAAACGTCACTATGCACACGTTGACTGTCCAGGACATGCCGATTATGTTAAAAACATGATCACTGGTGCTGCACAAATGGATGGAGCTATCCTTGTAGTTGCTGCAACAGATGGACCTATGGCTCAAACTCGTGAACACATTCTATTAAGCCGTCAAGTTGGTGTTCCAAAATTAATCGTATTTATGAACAAATGTGACCAAGTTGATGATCCTGAAATCTTAGACTTAGTTGAAATGGAAATTCGTGAATTATTAAATGAATATGGATTCCCTGGTGATGAATGTCCAGTTATCAGAGGTTCTGCTTACCTTGCTATGGAAGGCGATCCAAAAGCTCAAGAAGCTATTAAAGAATTAATGCAAGCTGTTGATGATTATATTCCAGATCCAGTTCGTGAAACTGATAAACCATTCTTAATGCCTATCGAAGACGTATTCTCAATCACTGGTCGTGGAACAGTTGCAACTGGTAGAGTTGAACGTGGTGTAGTTAAAGTTGGTGACAACGTTGAAATCGTTGGTATCAAACCTACTCAAAAGACTGTTGTTACAGGCGTTGAAATGTTTAGAAAATTATTAGACCAAGCAGAAGCTGGTGACAACATTGGTACATTACTTCGTGGTGTTACACGTGATAGTATCCAACGTGGACAAGTTCTTGCTAAACCTGGTTCAGTTACACCTCATACAGAATTTGAAGCACAAGTTTACGTATTAACAAAAGAAGAAGGTGGACGTCATACTCCATTCTTCACAAACTATCGTCCTCAATTCTATTTCCGTACAACAGATATTACTGGTGTTATCGAACTTAAAGAAGGCGTAGAAATGATTATGCCTGGTGACAATGCCGAACTAGTTGTTAAATTAATTCACCCAATCGCAATCGAATTAGGAACTAAGTTCTCAATCCGTGAAGGTGGACGTACAGTAGGTGCTGGTAACGTTACTAAGATTTTAAAATAATCTAAAATAAAATATGCTTATCTTCTATTTGAAGATAGGCATTTTTTGATTTGCTAATTAATATTTATCATTATACTTGTATAAATTCTTTATATTAAAATAATTTTGTGTTATAATTAACACATACTTATTTCGGGAGGGAAAAATGAAAAAATTATTAAATCTTTTATTGACTTTTTCATTGCTTGTTTTGCTAATAGGCTGTGAAAAAGAAATATTACCAACATCAATAGAAATAACTGGTGAAAGTGAAGTTGAAGTAGGAAAAACTATTTCATTAGAAGCAAAATTATTACCTGAAAATGCCAATGATAAAACAGTTGTTTGGGCATCAAGTGATGAAACAATATTAAAAGTAAGTGATGAAGGTATAGTAACAGGAATAAAGGCAGGAGAAGCAAAAGTAATAATTTATGCAAAAGCAAATCCTGATATTAGAAAAGAAGTAATAATTAAAGTTCTTGGAGAAATATTACCAACATCAATAGAAATAACTGGTGAAAGTGAAGTTGAAGTAGATAATACATCGAAACTTGATGTAATTGTTTTACCTATTAACACATCACATAAGGAAGTAATGTGGGTGTCAAGTAATGAAGATATATTAACAGTGGACGAAAACGGATTAATAACTGGCCATAAAGTAGGAAAAACTGTTGTTACTGTATTTTCTCTGTTTGACAAATCTATTAAAACCTCAATCACAATTAGTGTTAAAAAGTATTATAATAACGAAACTGATAGTCTAGTGCTTGGAATAGAAGATGTAGATAATATGTTTAATCCTTTCTATGCTATAACAGGTCCTGACAATATAATTGTTGATTTGACACAAATAAAAATGTTTAGAAATGATAAAAAATTAAATTATACTTATGGTGATGATGTAGAAGCAGTTGTTAAAGATTTACAAATTATTACTGAAGGTGAAGATGGCAATGTAAGAACTACTTATTATTTTGTTTTGAAGAATAATATAAGATTTTCTAATAACACTCCATTAACAATTAAAGATGTATTGTTTAATCTATATGTATATTTAGACCCTGCATACAATGGTCCTAATTCTTTAAAATCTGTAGATATCTTAGGGCTAAAGGATTATCAAACACAAACAAAAAATATAAGTGAAAATGATTACTTGCTTCTAAATGATAAGTTTAAAGATAATGCCAAAAATAGAATTCAAGCTTTAATAGATGCAATTACTGAAATAAAAGCAAATCATAATGAAAACTTAAGTGAAGAAGTTTTTAGAACATATTTAAGTGCTTACACATCAAAATCTGATTATTATAAAAATGTTTTAAGTGATTATGAAAAAGCAATAGACTTATTTAAAGAAGAAATTAATAAAGAATATATAAACAGTATAGGGAGATATAGAGATATTACATTTGTAGCTGGAAATGGCAGTACATATAGAAATTTATTAACTACAGATGTAGAAGCATTCTTATATAACTGTGGATATATTTATTGGAGTAAAAAAGAAGAAAGATTATATTCATCTTTTGAAAATGATATATATAAGATAAAATTATATACAAAAGAACAAGCAATTGAAAAAGTTTTAGATGATATGATTCCAAATAAAATGGATGAGGTTATTGAATATTGGAGTACAGGTATTAACTTAAATAATTATCTGATCAATGTCGTTAAAGAACAATATTTTAATGATGTTAAAGATGATAATGAAGTTACTAATATTTCTGGTATAAAATTTGCTAATTTCAAAGATAGTATTAGAGTTAATAATATTGATTATAGTGTTCCAAAATATGAAAAGGATGGAACAGTAAAAGATGGTTATAATGAAGTATTAAGTATAACTATTAATGGCGTTGACCCTAAAGCTATTTGGAACTTTGCTTTCTCTGTAGCTCCAATGTATTATTATTCTGCTGAACCATATATAAGTCAATTTGATTATGAAAATAATTTTGGTGTTAAAAGATGTAGTGATGAGTTCTTTAATAAAGTCATAAAGAATGCTGATAAAATTGGTGTACCTGTTGGTGCTGGTCCATATGCTGCAAGTAAAAATAACGGTGGAATAGAGGATATTTCTGCAAATGAATTTTATGATAAAAATACAATATATTATGAAAGAAATCCTTATTATGTGATGGGAGTTCCAATCATTAAGAAAATAAATTATAAAATAATTCCAAATAATGAAATGCTTGATAATTTGTATAGAGGTGATGTTGATTTTATAAGTCTAGATAGTATGTCTGAAATTGTTGATGAGATACAATTAAAATCAAAGGATGGATACGGATATAGAATGATTGTTTCGTCGAGTTATGGATATATTGGAATTAATGCTGGTAAAGTTCCAGATATTAAAGTAAGACAAGCAATTATGCATGCAATTAATACACAAGATTGTATCGGCTTTTATGAAGGAACTGTAAAATCTATTTATCGTTCTATGTCTATAAATAGTTGGGCATATCCAGAACATGCAACTCCATATTACCCATATATAGGTGGCAAAGTTCCTGCTGATTTATCTGTTGTTAATCCTGATTATGCTGAATATGTTACTAGCCTTGGAAAGAAATCTGGCGACACTTTGACTAAGTATGAACAGGAAAAATTTCTTAGGTATTTGGTTGAATCGTCTGGATATATAATAAATAATGATGGAATTTATTCAAAGGGCAGTCATAAACTTTCATATATATTTACAATTATAGGTAATGAAACATATCATCCTGGATATATGGCATTTTATCATGCAAGAGAAATACTTAATGAAATAAATTTCAATATTAGTATTCAAGTAGACCCTTTAGGCTTAAATAAACTTGCCAAAGGTGATTTAACAGTATGGGCAGGCGCAAGAGAAACAGGGATAGATCCCGATATGTATGATATTTACCATAAGAATTCAAATTTTTATATTACAAAGTGTTGGGGCTATAATGAAATTAAATGTAATTATAATAACCAATATAGTTATGAAAATGAATTGTTAGAAATGCTTTCCGAACTGATTGATTATGGACGTAAGACAACAGTACAATCTAAACGTAGGATAATTTATTCAAAAGCACTAGATATTGTTATGCAATTAGCAATTGAACTTCCTACTTACCAAGGGGCTGACTTATATGCATATAATAGTACTAAAATTGATTCAAATACATTTACACCTTTAAATGAACTTAGTCCTTACAATGGTCTATTAGATAATATTCATAAATTATCTTTAGTTACAAGAAAGAATAATTATTGACAAGTTTCCTATTTAGTAAAAGAAAAATTGTTTTATTTAAACATGCTTATCTTCTATTTGAAGATAGGCATTTTTTTTTGCTATTACATATTTATTTAATATGTTATTATATTTTTTAAAAAGATATTATCAAATTATATAAAATATGGTATAATTTATATTATGAATAGAGGTTTTAATTATGATTTTTGAAACTCATATGCATATATTTGATAATAAATATGAAGGTATAAGAGATGATATAATAAAAGAATCTCTTGCTGTCGGTGTTACAAAAATGATAGCTGTCGGTTTTGACCATGAGTCATCATTAAAAGCTATTGAACTTTCTGAAAAATATCCATTCATTTATGCTGCCATAGGTTTGCATCCTAGTGAAGTGCAAAAGGAAAATGATACTGATTTAAAATGGGTCTATGATCTTTCTCGTAATAAGAAAGTTATTGCCATTGGTGAAATAGGTCTTGATTATTATTGGGATAAAACCTACGTTAATTTGCAAAAAGAAATGTTTATTAAACAAATAAAAATATCTCAAGAAGTAAATTTGCCTATTATTGTCCACAGCCGTGATGCAATTTCTGATACTTATGAGATTATGAAAGAAAATCCTACAAAAGGTGTTTTACACTGTTTTTCCTCAAGTTTAGAAATGGCTAGAGAGTTTGTAAAACTTGGATATTATATTGGTATTGGTGGGGTTGTGACATTTAAGAATAGCAAAGAAATAAAGAGAGTTGTTAGCGGAATAGATGTTAAATATTTGTTGACTGAAACTGACTCTCCATACTTAGCTCCTGTTCCTTTTAGAGGTACAATTAATAAACCATCGTACATTCCTTTGATAATAGATGAAATTTCTAAAATAAAATGTATGAATAAGGAAATAATAGAAGATATAATGTATAAAAATGCATGTTCTCTATTTTCATTAAAGGATTAGAATAAAATAAAAATTACTATATAAAGGAGATTATAATTATGAAAAAGAAATTATTTATGTTACTTTTGTTATTTACAATGCTATTTGCTGCATTTGGTTGTGATGGGAATGGCATAATTAATGGAATAACACTAACCAAAGTTCAAGTTACAGGAAAATCAAATATTAGCGTTGGTGATACATTTGTCATTGATGCTAAAATAACTCCTGAAGGAAAATACGAAAATAAATTCACTTTCACATCTAGCAATGAAATGGTTATTGAAGTAAATGCTGATGGAGTAGTTGTAGGATTAGCGAAAGGAGCAGCTAGTGTTATTGCAACTTCTACAGAAAATGAAAACCTAGTTGGCAGACTTTATGTAAAAGTTAATGAGAAAAGTATAGAATATACAGATGAAGCTCCAGACTCATTAAAACTTATTGGTTCTAATGAAGCCTATACTGGAACTAAAGCGTACTATCGTTTTGAAACAACTCCAAATAATAGTAGTCAAGACGTAAAATTTATTACTTCTAATGAATCTATTGCCACAATAGATAAGTATGGAATAGCAACATTCAAGAACTCTGGATCAGTAATGCTAACTGCTTTTTCTGTAAAAAATGAAAGTGTTAGAACTTCAATCACAGTAAATGTTTTAGGAAGCACAAGAAATAGTGATTATGAAACACAAACTAAAGAAGTAATTAAGAATACAAAAAATTCGATTTTAGGTGTAGCTAATTATACTTATGATTCAAAGCATAAATTATCTGGTAAATCTTTTGGTAGTGGATTTGTTTATCACGTCCAAGGAATACTAGAAGACGGACAACTTACTAATGATTTAAATGATAAAAACATCAAGAAATATATGAATTATTTAGTTACTAACAAACATGTTGTTGAAGGTAGTGATGAATTAAAAGTATATATTCATATGATTGATGAAGAAGTACCAGCAACACTAATTCATTATGATGATAAAGTTGATATGGCTGTTGTAAAATTTGAATATAGTGAATATATTAAACCATTACTATTCTCAGATAGTAGTTTAGTTGAGCAAGGAGATACAGTTATTGCTATCGGTAATCCAGAGGGCTTTGAATATTCTTCTTCAGCAACTCGTGGAATTGTTTCTCATCCAGAAAGATATGTTTCTGATGACACTGACAATGATGGTGTAAAAGACTGGGATGCAATCTACATTCAACATGATGCATCTATAAATCCTGGAAATAGTGGTGGACCATTATTAGATATGTATGGAAGAGTTATAGGTATTAATACAATGAAATTTGTATCAAATAATATAGATAATATGGGATTTTCAATTCCTTCAAATACACTAATTGAATTGCTTCCATATCTTGAAAAGGAAAAAACTCCAGTAAGAGCTAAAATAGGAATTACTGTTGCAGCAGTCATTGATTTATTACAAAGCAATTATGAAAGTGCTGATTATAAATATGTAATTCCAGAAGAAATAAAAACTGGTCTTTACATCACACAAGTAACAGAAGGATCTGTTAGTGCTGGAATATTACAAAAAGATGATATCTTGCTTGAGTTTAATGGTATTGTATTAAGAAAGTCAATTCAGTTAAGAGCAGAACTTGGTTCAATAATAGTTGGCTCAGATACAATTATTCCAGTTGTAGTTTATCGTAATGGTAAAGAAATTAAATTAAATCTTAAGTTTTAGGTGAAAATATGAAAAATGTTTTTGGGATTAACTCAGAGAATGAAAATGATCAAATCGATGGTGCAAACCTTATTATAAGAAAAGTAAGTGATGAGACAAGTCAAGAAATTGAAAAGTATCAAAATGACATAGCTGCAATCGATGAAAAAGCATCACCAAGTAAAATTAGTAAATACATAAAATTAATAGCATATTTCGTTATCATGATTTCATCATTATTTGTCATAAAATCATTTATGAAAAAAGAATTCCTTGAGGCCCTAAAAGAGAATATAATCTTTTTTGTCTTAATAGTGGTTTCTGCTATCACAATGGGTGTTCTTACAATTATTGATAATAAGAAGTTAAAAAAAATTATTAATAGCGAATCGGTCAAAGAAATAAATGATAAAGGTGAAGAAATTCAAAAAAAACACGATGAAGAATTAAAGATACCAGAAGAGACTATCAATATTGATGTATTAGCTAATGCTTATAAAGTTGTCGGTGGTGTAAATAAACCAGTTAGTAATGTGTTTGATTATGTGGCTTTAGATGCACAAGTTTTTGTGGAAAACAAGAATTTATGCTTTGTACTAGATGGTGCTGTTATTGGTATTGATATTGATAGTATAAAAGTAGTCAAACATAACAAAAAGATCAAAACAGCTGGTTGGAACAAAGAAGAAAAGTATAATAAAGGCGAATATAGTAAGTATCATATTCGAACTGATCAAATGGGTTTATTTAATTTCAAATTTTATTATGCGTTAGAGTTCAATGCTGATTTGGTTGATTATGAAATACTTATTCCCGTTTATGATATTGATAATTTATTAAAGCTAATCGACAAAGACATAATAGATAGTCACAAGGAAATAAAATAAGTGATGAGATAGGAAGAGTAGTAAAG
>UMGV01084213.1_pt1 | contig 94172 bp, 138 predicted proteins | sample 1965361 | NCBI WGS metagenome assembly UMGV01 (sample SAMEA4836081, study PRJEB28245) | human gut metagenome | biome: gut microbiome; material: fecal sample | place: Denmark | collected 2008
CAAACATTATATTAGTTTAGCTAATGTGCCATGCATCATAAATGTAACTAAGTTTTATGCAGGAGTATTAGCAGCTTCAAGAGCTCTTACTTTAGTTTCTAATTGTTCAATACGTGCTGTTAAATCTGCTATTACTTCTTGAACTGATTTATAAGTAGTATTATCGGTACTTATACCATCATATCCACCTACTCCGATAAGATATTTATAGCCATTCTTTGGATCGTCGGTTAAACCATAACCGCTTTCATTACTCTTAGCATAGATGTATTCAGCATTTTTTCTAGTTGTACTATTGCCTATACCAACTGAATGAATAGCATTTTTGTTAGCGATGTTATAAGTACCCTAGGCGTGTGCACAAAAACCACTGGCTTCTGTATAACCTCCTTCGGCAAATGACGATGGGCCACTAGCAGTACACTACTCATTAGCAGCAAAAGCACACCGTCCTAACGCATTACTATTCTCTTCAATATAATAACCACCATTAGCGTTCTTCTTTAACAATACATCAGAAGTATTAGCTTTAGTAGTTAAATCTACAGTAGAACCATCAGTAGCCCATACTTTAGTAGCAGAGGGATTAGCGAAAGCTGTAAGGCTTTTAATACCTGAGATTATACCGCCTTCGGTGTTATCTGCATAACGTGAGAGTTTAAATTTTTCGTCTGAACCTATGCTTATATAATTATCGTTACTGCTCGCATCATTCTATGAATGAATATATATATAATTGCGATGTGCTTCGTCTGTGAACGCCATTTCAGTAGCAAATATAGACAAACTGCGATCTTCTTCCTATATTTTTGTATTATCTGCTCCTATCCTTGTCTTAAACCCATCAGCATCTTCTATGAGAGTCAATGCAGATGTAGTAAGTTTAGTACTAGCATTATTTTGAGATTGAAGTGAAAAAGAAGGTTCTCCATTAACATCATCTGTGCCAGGAAGGTTAAGTGAAAATGATTTATTGTTTAATTTATTTTGTCCAGAAAAACCAGATGCAGAATAGTTAGTACTTCTACCCTGTCCATCATTAATTTCTATGCGGCCTTTGTCTCCGTATATGTCTACCCTGGAGGAGTAGTCTCCACAAACAATATAACTATTCGTGACAACAGTACTGGACGTGTTATTGCCAGACACCGTAATAGCAGCACCAGCTGCATTATAATCAGCCTCAATTAAAACATATCCCTTAGGGTCATCGCTATTAATATTCAATGAGGTTGGTGACAAGGTAGAGTCACCTGATGTACCACATAACTATAGACTACTTGGTACATCATTTTGAGTATCGATTTCAAGAAACGCATATGTACACCCAAGATTAACATAGTGATGAGTATCATTACTAGTTTCAGTACCTATCATTGGCAGCCACCTACCATTAGTAAGCTAATACAACATTCCACCAACATTAGTAACGAAATGATCAGGCACATTACTAGTATCATAAGCATTTAATTCTTCTACTGAATTAAAGTAATCTCTGTCAAAGTTAAAGACAGGTGATTTTAAATCGAAATTTTGATTAATATCTAACATAATTATTTAAAAGTTAAAGTTACACTACTATTTGCAGGTATCTTACTAATGTATAGATAATACTGCACGTTATTAATAGTTACAATCTGTCTCTCAAAACCACTAATACCTTCAAAACCATTCTGATCTACTATAGAAGTGAGACGGCCATATGAAGTAGGATAAAGATATACTATCTTCTCATTAACTTGGGTGTAATTACATATATAATTTTTATTATAGAGTGCAATAGGAACAAGACCTTTAGGGCTTGTTACTGTAGTAGTACTTGCTGACACAAGACCAGTATAAGAATAGTTAACTACATATACCATAATAGTTCTAGTTATACTATCATTGGCTTTAAGAGTAGTGCGAATATTATGTGCTGTAGTAATATCAATAGGTATTTCCATTGTACGAATATTAGCCAATATTGAATGGTCATTCACAGTCTGCTTAACTACAGCATGTACATCTTCATTGTTGTATGACCATTTATAGGTAACCATAGTTGTATCTTTACCGACAGGAATAATACCAGGTGTTACTGTGAATGAATTAACAGACAATGGGAACTTGTTTTTAACTGCAGTCATCTGGTCGTCTACTTCTTCTTTAGTATAATAATCAGACAAATCTACTTTAGTCTGTATTCTACCTACTTCCTCAAATGTATTCTTTGACTCTACATAGATATACTCAATGAATACATTATTGCCTTCACCATCTTTATTTGGCACAAGATATATACAGTTCTTGTCTATATCTGTAGTAGGAAGCTCTGTAACAATCTTAATCAAGTTATGATCTATAAGCTGTTTAATAGACCCATTAATCTTATTAATCTTATCAGTTTGAGTAGCAAGTTCATTAGATATATCCGAATCCAGTGCATTCAGATATGCCACAACGTCTTTAGCAAGCAATATATCAGATGTACCAAACTTAGTATCTTTGCTATCGGCCGGAATAGCAATATTAAGATTGGTCATCTGGTTAGTTTGTGGGGATAAGTACTTAGCCCCAGTTATTTGTGTTTTTAACATGTTAATTTAATTTTTTAGTTAGTATACATACAAATAAAGGGGTAGCCCTATGTAGGACACCCCCTTCCTCGGATTTTATACCGGTATTATTTATCCGACTCAGAACCGTTTGTTGGTTCAGCCGCTTGATCTGGTGCAGTCTCAGTATTCTGAGATCCTGTATCCGCGCTAATATCTTTATTGTCTGAAGAACCATAGCCACCTTCTCCACGCTCAGACTCTGAAAGATTATCTGCAAAAACAGGTTCAATTTCAGGATAAGGCATGATGACCAATTGCGCAATTCTATCACCAATACTATATACAGCAGGAATAGAATCTCCACTGGTGTTCTTAAACTTGAGAAGAATCTCGCCTCTATAACCCATTTTCGAGGCGTTGTTGTACTACAGAGCTCTTTATCTCTGTATTTCTACTATTTCCTTTGTTATTAGTAGATCGGACTATATCTTCACCATTTCTGGGCAGGGCACTCGTGTCAACATTACTGTCCCGTAGGACTCGGTTGTTAGTCTCTGAACCTTCAAAGATATTACTATCTAAGCTTGGCTGCTGATTGACCTCTTCAGGCTTTTCCAGCAATTCACCCCGTTTTAAGACACCAGTTATTTTTCCTTTATCGTCTCTAGTAATGATTTCATATTTATTGTGAATTTTCGTATGTTCACTTCTCGTTAAAGGAATTAAATTCTCTATTCTATTATCGTTATGATTGAAATTTATATGATGTACTTGTGTTGATCTTTTTAAATAATATTTACCGCTTATTTCTTCAAAGTATTTTATATCAAATCTTTTATAATTTTGTTCAACGACTAATCGATGTTCTTTAACTCTACCGTTTTTATCCGCATAAGGATGATTCGGCATATACACAAGTCTTTCGATTAAATTATTATTTCTATGTAAAATAATATTGCCTTTAAACGATGCATTTTTATCACCTTTTAATCCGTATTGATGATTACCGGCACCTTTATATAAAATACTTTTCAATTTATTTAAACGCTCAACACTACACGTATGATGCTTATTTCTATCTATTGCACTCTGTTTTAAATGGAATTCTTTTCCACAAACTTCACATATACAATTTGGTTTTGCATGCAAAGCTTTATGTGCACATTCTAAACAACAGAATTTAGCATCCTTTTTATAATCTGGGACAGAAAATTCTTTCCCACATTGTTTGCAAACTTTTATTATCATGATATTTTAATTTTAATTTGCAAACATGACGTAAATAAAATAGAGTTGGTTTCATCGATACTAAATAAAGTATCTTAAAGTTTAGCGTCTATCACACCCACAGCGTTAGTAAGAGTAAGAGATTTCTTATATACGCTAGATCGTTGGAACAAAAGACCAACATGACCAACGGGAATTTCGGCAGCAATACCTGTATGATATACTAAAACAAACTGACCACATTCGTTAACCTCACTTGTAATGTTTACACACGTAAGATCCAAACCTGCGTCTGTAGAATGTGCTTTACTAGGCAATACTGCTTTATCTGATAATTTCTTAAATTTAACTTCCATATTATTGTATGTTTATAAAATCTATAAATAAATAATCTTTAGAACCCGATTGTTTATGTTCTTCTATGTTCTGATGGTTCTTCAATTTAGCATATAATACAGGACATAGGTCGTCAATTATACGCAAGAACTTATTATCACTCTTAAATAAAGATGTAGTACTAGAGTACTTATCAACCAGCGTAGGTATGTCTTTATTCTTAAACTCGTACAATACTTTCCAATCGTACTTTCTATTACCTCCGAAAAACTTTATGTTTTTATATTGCGTCTCATAAGTTTCACAATCGTAAATAAATTCGTGCTCCTTATTTACAGCTAGAGGATCATTTTTGGCAAAAGAATCTTCTTCGCATAATACTCGTACATAGCAATCTCCTTTCTCGTCGAGGAATTTGAGCATTTCCCGTAATACCCTCCATGAATTATCGTATGCTATTCTACCATGACGAATTTCTTCACACATCATATCGTTATACCACAATCGTATATCAAATACTCTTGCTCCAAGTTCATATTGTTTTTCGTAATCTATTGATTGACATCTAGCAGTAAATTTAAGTAACTTACCCCACCATGTTTTAGGTGTAAGATATGTCAATGAGTTATGTGTTCCTATATTCATATGTCTATATTTAATTAGTCCCCCCGGCCTCGACTCGAACGGGCAATTCAGAGGTTAGAGCTCTGGGTATTTCCTTTATACTACAGGGGAATGTTATACATAGAGGATACTTAAGGCTAACCTATCCTTTTATGTGCCATTGAACTATGTATACTATGTTTAAGCATCACATAAAAGCCGGACCTCATTCGTGTCGTTGTCTTCGCAGGACAATTAACCGATCCTGTGCAATCGGTTTGATTATTTCGTAATCAACGCATATTCTATAAACTATCGTTTACCAAATATGAAAGTGAATATCGCCTCCTTTCTTAAGGGAGGTTGATACTTGGGTTATACAAATAAAGATATGACTATTATTTGTAAAGCTTGGCCGATTACTCCGCCAATTTCACCAGCGGCTATATCTAACCAATCAAACTTACCACCATTTTGTTTATCTTTAAATTCCATACCGAATGCTAATCCTGTACTAAACAGTATTGTGCCAATGAAGGCTGCTGGTATAGAATATAAAAGATGTTTTGGTCTGTTACTTTCTTTTAACCACATATTATTTGTATATTTATGTTTAAATAAAAAATTTACATTATGAACGTTCTCATAATTATGAATAGACCCTTATGTTGGAATCGAACCAACCTAGTAGCTTTGTATCGCCTAACTCCACCAGTTGTCTTATAAGGGTACGCTTGAAAAAATTCAATTTTTAAGTACGAAAAGCGCAGAGTCCAGGATTTGAACCTTGATTCTTCTGATAATCACCAAAGGCTAATCAGATGTTTTACCTTATAAACTACTCCGCGAGGAATTTCTTAACTGTGTTCATGTCGTGGGCGCTGATGGATTCGAACCACCGACCACCTACTTGTAAGGCAGATGCTCTAAACCAGCTGAGCTAAGCGCCCAAAGTACAGTGTTCAAGGTACACTGTGAACCTAGTTTTAGTAACCAACTTATTTCTTTCGTGTGATCCAATCCCAGAAACGAGCAAAGATGTTCTTTTTCTTAGGAGTTTCTTTTTCAGTAGCGTTGTATTCAAATTTAGTGATAGGTATACCTGCATCATTAGCAATAGGAACAAATGCCTTTGTAATTGCTTCTGTAACAAAATCCTTAATACTTTCAACTGAATCAATTGCCTCACTTACTGCATGACCAACAGTGGCATTATATTCAAATTTAGTGATAGGTACACCAGCATTAACTTTCTCTTTTGCTATTGCTACAAATACATCAACATCATCGATGCATTCTGTAAGATCTACTACAAATATATATTTATTCTTTTTCATAATACCGATATTAATTATTTTACTTATCCACAACATTCACATGATTCTTTGCAGATAGAATAAGCTGCGTCAATTACCGCATTATTCTTTTTTGCCTCTTCTCGTTTGATATAAGCGAGAACGTTCTCCTTCCAGTCTTTGTTCTTTATTACAACCACAGGATAAATAATCCAATCTTCATCGTAGAATGTAACGATAATATCACCTTTATCTGCCTTGAGTACCACGTCCTTTCCGTTCTTTTTATAACGAATCTCCATGTCCTCTGGTGCAATATAACACGAATCGATGCTGCATTTAAACGGAGCAATTGTTTCGACTGTCTGCTTATTGAAATCTATGAATACCGGACGTTTTACGTATTTACCGGTTCCAATAAAACTAAGTGTCTTCATCTGTACGTTTGTTTTTTGTTTGTTTTAAATCTGGTTTTCAGCTTAAACTTAAATAGCGTATTGAATAATATGTCTTTAGTTTCGTCTCCCTTCATCAAGTCTACTGTTTGTTTAAAAGGATGTTTACATACACTACTTACAATCTATTCATCTATATTAAGTTTTTTAGATACTTCTTTTATGATATCATCTATATCAATCATTCTTTACGGCAACAATATCGAAATATCTGATAAGTCTACTATCTTTAAGTAGATCAAAAGGCATTGTTCTAGTATGTTTGTAAAGAATAACATCTCCAACTTTTATTTCCATCAAAGTCGAATGGTTATTAGTTTCTTTGTATGTAATAGGAACTTTAATTACAACACCTTGCTGATAATCAGATTCTACTTCTTTTACCTCGGTTTTAGGAGTTCCTTCAACAGCTTCTACGCCATCAGCATCCTTAACCGGTTTACTATTTGGAAGCTCTGTAACTTCCTTCTTTACCATAATCTTGTCCAGCGGTTTTACAAGAAAGCAATCATGAAATGTATAAGGGATTTTTTCTGCAACGCTTTCTGCTAACTGCGACTGATTCATCAATTTCTCTTCGTTCATTTTCTAAGGTTCTTTAGGTGGTTAAGAGTTTTAATGAGATTTTTAAGTACAGTAGTCTTTTCTACTTTAAGACATTCGGGAACATTATCCATATCAGTGTCAATGTTCTTGAGATCGCTTGTGTATGTATTAAGCATCTTATCGATCTCATTGAATACATTCACGAAAGGCTTCTTAGGTTCGTCCATATCAACAATTCCCTCTTCTGCCATTTCCTTCATATAATCAGCAGATACTGTAAATTCTGATATAAGCGATGATTTAAAATCGCCAGAATCATCAGTACGAGTAAACTCATCATGCTGCTTAGCAGTATAACTACCATCTTCATTCAGCTCAAATGTATCACCAGGAACCAAATGCATAAACGGTTTAATAACATTTAATGTTTTTGTCATAGCTTCTATTTTTGTTTTACGCCGCCTTAACGTAGTGACGTACACATTTGGTTGCAATAGGTAAATATTTTTATAATTTTGCAACTTTTTCGTGTATTTTACGTTATGTCGGCATAAGAAGGGGGACTATAGGGGGTTAATAAACTTATATAGTCTATATTAACATAAGACTAATAGATTTGTATGAATGATATAGAATTAAATGCTATTTTATACTACGCTGATCTTCTAAGTCTAAAAGAAACTTCTACACCAGTAACAGATAACTGTAAGTGGTATTTCGTACATAACATGCCTATGAATAGTGCATGTATAGTAAATCTAATGCCTACATATGATGAAAATAATAAATATTTCATACAGGCTAAAGAAGATTACTATAGACTAAAAGAGAAGTTCTTAGACGATGGGGTTAAAAGTATTGTAGGACACATATGCAATTTGGATGCTCTTGGCTGTATAAATGCAGAGCAAATGCTCAAGTGTATACACCAATATAGTTCTCGTAGGGAACGAGCATAGTCATTCAGTAAATACTATAATTGGAAGAATAATCAAATATTTACGCATAAAACAATCAATGAGAACGGAGATGTAGTAGAACAAGAATGTACAAAATATGTGTTACACGCTGAAATAGGCCGCAGAGGACATACGCTTTAAGAAAGCAGTAGAATGGCTAAAAAAGGATTAGAAAACCCGCTTAGAAAACGGGTATTACGATAAAGATAATTTATATGGGAAAGATTTGTAAATACGCTAATATATATAGCAAAGAGTGCACTTCTTATAATTGTAAAGACCACATTATACGTCACGTAGACGATAATGGCGTACTTAAGGACTATACAATGGAAGATCTCGAACAATTAGTAGACAACCTTGGTAACGATAAAGATGAGAACGGTAAAATACGTAACATTGAAGCTTTCAATAACGCCTCATCTATACTGTTACAATACTATCAGAAATACGGATATCCGCACAAAGACGAGTTGTTAAATATGTTAAGTAAAGCAAAACAACGTCCAATTGAAGAACAAGTAACTGATGCATTAAACGATACATACGATGAATACGAAGAAATTAAAGAAGCCTAACGTATATTCGTATAAATGCGATATATATCCAACCAAATTAGACATAATGTTTGATATAAATTGCATAGAGTATTTAAACGATACATACGGCTGGGCAGATGCTCCAGATGCACTATTTGTACAAGATGACGATGATCACTACGGTTCTACGTACGATCTATTATACAATAAACTTGATATGTACAAAACGATACTGGTTGTATTTGATGGAATACCATCTTCTCCACAAATGGCGCATGAAGCATTTCACGTAGCAAATGGTATCCTAAAGAGCGTAGATCTCGAGTTTAATTACAGTAAAAATACAGGCAACGAGCATTTAGCTTACATAATAGAATGGGCAGTTAAGTGCATGTGTGACGCCATAGAAAAAGAAAAGAAATGCAAGAAAAAGAAGACAAAGTAAATAGTCCTTCACATTATAGTTACCTAAAGAAGTTATGCGGTATTGAAGTAATAGACATTACTAGACATATGGATTTTGACCTCGGTAATGCTATAAAGTACATCTTAAGAGCTGGTCATAAAACTGAAGAAGGATACGACGATAATGCTAAGACCATAGAAGATCTAAAGAAAGCAGTTTGGTATATTAACGATAAAATTAAAACACTAGAACATGAAACTAATTGAGCAATCATCAGAGATTTGTAAAACACACGGTTATACATTACAAGATATCTATAAAGATATAGAGCGTGCCGCTAGAGTATCATATAAATCTGAAGACAAGATAACTGAAGATAGCGCTGAAAAGATGGTTGAACGCCTCATAAATATGAAGCACTATAGCCCACTAGAGTTTGGAACCATTTACTTGAGAGTAAGAGATGTCGTATGCTGTGGAATAATATCAGAGGCACACGCAGAAGGATGTATGGGTAAGCCATGGATACGTGTAAATAAAGTAGATGAAGTAGAGTCAGATGGCAGATATGTTACAAACTACTATATAACTACTAATTATAGATTTATAGTAGAAAATAAACTGGGAAAGTTACTACAATATATGTGTGAACCAACTGAATATCACAAAAGACGTACTACAGTTAAATTTATAACAAATAGAGCAATGACACACGAGTTAGTACGTCATAGATCTATGTCATTTATGCAGGAATCACAGCGATATGTATCAAGTTGCAGTAAACGTTATATTGGCGAGTATAATTGTGATAATGTAGACGACATAATTTCTGCATATATAAACGGTTTCTCAATGCGAGAAATATCAGATAATAGTTGTTTTACCGAGTGGCAAATTAGATGTATACTAAAAGAAAACAATGTACAAATAAGAGGCTTTGGTTGTCGAGGGATTGTTGATACCGATTACTTTAAACAAATAGACACAGCAGAAAAAGCTTATTTGTTGGGTATAATTCAAACAGACGGTAGCATTGTTAATAAACCAGGACATAAAAGTGTGCATATAACACAACATAAAGATTATTCTTGGTATATAAAAGACATGTTGTTACAAATAAAAGACAAGATAACCTGTTCTCCGGATGGAGATTGTACACATTTACAATTTGGTTCAAACGATATTGTGGACGATCTCACATCTATTGGAATTATTCCAAATAAAACGTATGATCAATCGTCGGAAGATATAGATAAATTATGGAATAGTATTCCTGAAGAATATAAGCCTGATTTTATCAGAGGTTTAATTGATGGCGATGGGTGGGTTAGATACTTTATTCAAAAAAGAGGTGTTAATGAAAGCTGTAATATCGGATTTTGTTCGCATAACCAACATATTGTAGATATATTAATCGACTATATAGATAAGAAATATTTCTATAAGTGTACTAAACAGTATGATGGATCTACATTTAAGCTCAGTATTTCTGATTATAATAAATCAATAGAGATTGGCAAAGATTTATATAAGCATTTTAAGTATCCATTCGGACATCCAAAAAAAGCCGCCACTTGGATAAAAAGAATCGGAGACACTTATCCATATGCGTCATATAAAGATTTAAAATTTCAAATGGTTGTTCCAGCATTCGATTTATCACCAATAGAAAAATTTACATATCTAAGTACACTGGATAATATTGAAGATGCTTACGTCTCGTTGAGATCATTAGGCTTTAAACCGCAACAGGCTCGTATGATACTCCCAAATGCTACTAAAACAGAAATATATATGTGTGGATTTAATGATGATTGGGATCATTTCTTTGACCTAAGAGATAAATACGTAGTAGATCCTCAGATGTACGATCTAGCACATAAGTTACACCTAGAATTCATAGAGAAAGGTAAATGCAAATGAAAAAACAATTAGATGAAACTGAGCGTAATAGAATGCTCAAGTTAATTGATGAAGCTAAGAAACGTGGAGAAGACGGAATGGCTAGTATGATACAATTAGCTGTAGATCTTAGTGATAAAGGAGAATACGATAAATTCATACAAGTATTTAGTGAAAATGATTGAAACATTACTACAATTATCGGTCATAATTGGTATAGGTTTCTTTGTCGCCTGGGTAGTATCTCCAGATAAAAACGTAGAAACATATAGGAAATATATTAAAAATATAATCGAATCTACCGTAACTGATGCATTTAGTTTATATCCAGACCAGAAAGATGCGATAATATATATTAGAAAGAGATTATTGGGTAATTAATATAATCCGGGTTAGCCTAGCTAGCTCGGATTTTTTTTGTTTTTTATTTTTTAAAATTTTTTATTTTACGGGCATATAAAGAGGAAACAAAAGTTTTTTGTAATATGAGTGTAGAAATGAGAAACTGTAACCAGCGATCCCCCGGACCAAACTTAGTGATGGCAGTACCCCCGGCATGAAACTGAGATCTAAACCAATCTATACGGAAAAGTAAGCTTAATTTGGTTCTAATATATAATTACTTCGTAACAAAACCAAATACTGTGATCAATCGGCCATCGGAACGATGACTATACAGTGCAATAGTGCCTGCATGACTAAAACAACATTTCTATGAAAACATTATTTTATCTTCGTATTACGACATGGTCGAAAACGAAGGAATCGTATGTAACCGAATACAAAGATTCAGTAACCTACGACCTTGAGTCTAAGGAAGACAGAGCTTCCTTAGCCAAAACTGCTCTCCGCCACCTCATGGAGGGTGCGGAAGTCAAGCTTTATCAACTCGTTGATAGAGCTCAACTTTCGAGCAGTATCAAGGATGACGACCTATTCTAGGTCGCCTATCCGGCCCATGCAAATGGGCTTTAGTTTTCATAGAATGATGTGGTCGATAAGCAGAATTGTCCAACTAAAATTACAATATTATGCTGAAAATTAACAAAATGGCGTATTACGCAAAGCTTAGAGTTAATTATATCTCGTATTGGTTTTATGGCATCAACTAATCCAGGATTAGGCGATGCTTTAGTCAATGGAATAGCTGTTGACGTCAAAATCAAAAATCCAGACGCTCTACGGAAATATCTCCGTGGCGAAAAGATCACCGAGATGAAAGTTTCCATAAAAACATATAGTGGTCTCGAACAGAGTATCAAAATAATGTACTTGGAAAATGACAAAAAATTAACAAGAGAGCTTTATATAAGCTCTTTAACTTCAGAAGAACAAAGTATGTTCGAGATTGAGTACGTCTAATGTACTTAACTGGCAGCCTGGAAAGACAGGCATTTTCTATTGATTTCATAGAATGTTGTTATTATAACATGGGAGCATGAGCATTAGCTTGTGTTCCCTAGCTTTTTCTAATGCGTAACAAAACCAAACGCTTTGATCAATCGGCGGGCTTCGCCCGGTTGCTATAGTGCTCTTTTGCCTACAGTAGTCCACCGCCATGATAAGCATATGCTTGAGAGGATGATTTCACTAACTTACCTTTTCTAAGTATTTTATGCTTACCACAAGTACAACCGGATATTAATATATAGCGTTTAATCATTAAAATCAAAGGATATGAACTACAAGAAAATCAATTTCGAGATCGTAACCAGAAAAGGTGGCGCAACAATTAAGGGTCAAGAAGGCGAATACGCCAACAAGTATTTGAAATTCGACTGCATCAATCCTATCAACATGGATGAGAGACCTCATCGTGTTGTATGCTTTGCAGAAGCTGTAATAAAGTACTACGAAACTCTTCTTCCAGAAAGCAGAGGCGGTAAATTGCCGAACTCTGATGACTGGTCTGAAGACAAAATGCCTGTAAAGGATCGTATCTTCACTAACGGCGAAGCAGTTGAATATGACTTTGGTGGCCAGTATGTACAAAAGTACAGCCAAGACATCATGGACGGCGAAAAGGTTATCCATGCTGCAGGCGACTACGTATGTATGAAGGGAACTAACTCTCCAAAGATCACCTCACGCAAGGTTGTATTCTGTCAGTATTATTACGAGACAGAAGCAGTCCTAAACGAATGGGGTCAGCCAGAGATCGATCCAAACACATTCGCAACCAAAGTACGCATTGTCCACGACAAAGACGGTCTGCCAATCAAGCGTTGGGTTGAAGGCTGGGATCCTGAGACTGTAGGCAGCAACCTAAAGAACGCATTCTACATTCCTATCGCAGAATACGTTAAGGAGATGGGTGCTTCTACTCCTAAAGAAACATCTGATGTAGCAAACCAAATTCCCAAAACCCAAGATGCAACAGACGATGATGCCTAAACACTAAACCTATGCAGATAGCGAGAGCATATTGCTTATCGCTACCTGCTTGGTTCCAGTTAAAACGAATGCTATGATTAATAAGCAAAAATAAATATTTAAAAATTCCCTGATGAGTCTTTGAAAATTAAGACGAAACATTCTCACACGCATTACGAGAGTGTCGGGATATCAAATAAGACATCAAATGGTTTTGTAGGCCTTAGGACCCATTAGTAAAAGACCTTCAGCAACTGTGATACGCTAAACAAATTGGTCATCATGGCACAGCATGGCGAACTATCGCTTAAATAGTAAGTATTTAGAATTGGATGGGCTCCCTCGACCAATCCAAATATAATAGAGGGTGTATTACTGTGCAAAAATTGTTTGAACAAATTGTTGACATGGTACAAGGTTTGTGAAGAACAATGTAATACAAAACATGACTATCCTCAACAGTAGACATGTATTATTAAACTCGAACAATCTATTATTTTTGCAATAGATTGGCGACGTGACCCACGCGTAAAGTGGCGTCATCCAGGAGACGTAAAAATTCACACTGATGAGACTGGACGAAACACAGAGAGAAACTATTAACTCAACTTACCAGTAGTTAATAATGGCTCTGTGTCTGTGAGTAACAATCACGACAAACACGTTTGCTTCGATTCTTTATGCATTCTTTGTGAAGGAGTTCTTCGGTTTTCTTTAAGTAAAAGAAAATGGAAGTAACTCTGACAGACGGACTTATAGCTCAGTTGGTTAGAGCAGCAGACTCATAATCTGAAGGTCGTGGGTTCAATCCCCTCTAGGTCCACTATAAATAACAACTAAAACCCTCGCGATAGTATAAGGTAAATCGCTTTATCGATTATGGCAACATTACATTTAGAATTTACTATAGAACTTACTATGGAAAAAGATTACTGCTTTCATAACAAAATATGGACAAAATTATAGCATAACTGAATTTGAAAATATGATGAACAGTTAATCCGATCCTGGAGAGCGTACATGGGACCTTTCTTAAAAATAATATTATATGAGATACATTTATATTTTAGCTTATAAAGATATAAACGGAGATACGACAATATGTAAATTAGATATTAACCTCAATCGAATTATTCGATTAGGATGTAGAGAAGCAGATCGTCATCAAGAACGTCGCTATATAATATATAGACAACCGATAACAGATGATGGTGAGATTTCTCTTTACTGCAAAATATCTCCATCTACAACACATATCAACTAAAAAATAATACAATTATACAAAGAAGCAGGTTATCTAAAATGAAACGGAAACATCAATTTCATCGCGAAAATTGTTCCAGCACAATTCGCGAAGCATTTAAGGACATATTCGATAGAACTATAGTCCTAGCTGGAAAACACGCCTTTGAATGGTCTATTATGGTATGTGACCATGGCGTAGTTACACGAATAACCTTCTCATGCAGAGAAGATGCTCGTAGGGAGTACACAAGATTGAAAAAATTAAAATAATTCTTATGTTCCTGCCGTATTGGCAATTTTATTGTAAAAATCCCATTAGATTACATTCGTTGTGAAACGCATGTAATCATTTAAACTCAGCCGAGGAGAGTATAAAATTGTGACTGACGAGACTCGGACGAAATATGCATAACATATCTCACATAATAATAAATGAATTATATTTAATTTTACTCATATTTACCATTTTAGTGCATAATTGATAAATTTTAGTTGTGCGCACACCTGGTATGTGAATATAGGGTGTGCATTTTGGAGTATGGTGTAATGGTAGCACTACAGATTTTGGTTCTGTCAGACCTGGTTCGAGTCCAGGTACTCCAACGAAATATTGTAACAGTTTTGCATGTTTTTACGTGAATAATAGTAGCGTATCTTAAAAACATGCTGGAGAGAGATCGAAAGGTCTATTTTAGCATTAATTAAAGTCCCTGCTAAGGACAATTTTATGTCAAACAATCTTAATTCATTTCAAGGCAAACATGTACAAGGATTCTGTTCAGCTTCAGAATTAACAGTAGTAATCGATGGCGAAAAACATCAGGTATCTATACAATTTGATAGATTATATCAGGTACACGACGTATGCCCTCGTAGCATAGAGCTACCAACGAGAACTATTCATCTATTTGATGACTTACACGGTCGTCCAAAAGATACACTTACAGAATACTTTATGCACATCTAATCCATATCAAAATGGGAAAATTATTAAAATTTATGCCAGCATTCTTGATGTCTATGTACATTATAGGAATGCTAATGATCATCGGTGCACTTGTAGCAATTTGCGCCGGTCCAACCATACTCAATGAAGTGTGGCAATTTGTAGTGTTAGGTATAATCCTGACTCTAGGAACTAGTGGTTTTTACAATGATATCTACAAAGATATCTTGAAGAGAACCGGAAAACTATATTTATTCCCTGGCGTACGTCGGAATAGATTCTTTGCGAATACTATAATAGCAGTATTATTATTTCTTTTAGCAATTGGGAGTAAAGATACCTCTGATACCATCAAAGGTCTTGAATTCAAGTCCAAATGGCAAGCTATAGAAATACAGTATCTTAGAGAGTATCATAATGCTTCTGAAACACTCTTAGACAGCTTAGGTGTAGATTGCGATCATCCTATGCTTGAGAGTGATGCAGGTTCTGATTACTTAAATGCAAAATTTAACCTTGACGAATATGAAAACGACCGTTAGCATTGACTCTTTTGGTGAACTGTATCTCACTTTTACTATCGAAAAAAGTTATCTTTGTAGTACATCACTTAAGCTATTACAAGAAGCACTTAACGATATACATCTTAATGCGAAAGCTGTAAGATCAAAAGATTTCCTAGAAGTCATAATCAATTTAGAAAGTACTAGTGCGGATATAGATACACTTAAATTTTTAAGTGAAGCAATCGTAGCTATTGTATCTGCTGTACATATGTTTGAAACAGCAAAGATAGAGTATCAAAGAAAACTAAACACATTAAAAAACGACTTACGTAATGTATTAGAAAAAAGTTTGCATGAAGTATCAGAACCAACTACATCCCCCACGGAAGAAAGCAGTTGTAAAGGACAATAATGGAAATTTGAGGTATAAAATGTACTTCAAAGTTTCCGGTTGTACAATGCTCTTCACCGAGGGGATTACTCCGAATGCGGCCAAGTGTCTTGAGAAGATTATTGATAGTTTTCTTGGGAGACTTGGCTTAAAAAAGAATGTGACAGTAATAGTCACAAAATAACCTGATTAGCAGCAGGAGGTCTGCTAAAAGTAAAATACCAAAATTATCAAAATTATGGTTAATAAACAAGACAATTATGAGAATCCTAGATTTATGCTAGGACTTCTCATAGCACTACTGATTTTATTCTTTAGTGCCGTAAGATGTTGTGCTCAAACCAAGACAAAAGCACAAATCGACACAATGGTGTGTCATAGCGAATGTATTGACAAATACGTTGAAGCAACAACTTCAAACGGAAAAGTTCATTACTACGCTGTTTACAATGACACAAAAAATGACGTATCTGAGCTAATTCCTGTTACTCAGTCAGTCATGTCGTACATTAAACTATGTAACGAAAACAGTATTAAACCATCTCTAGGTATTAAACTAAGAAATGGCCAAATACAGTCTCTTATAAAGTACAAACCAAGGTATATCCGCAAAAAATGATGCGTTATGAACAAGTATAAAGGAAGACTTGCCCATCCTATTGGAAAAAATGGACAAACAAAGCCATTATGGGTATATATTACGGACGCTCACTATCCTTATTGTAGTTGCATAATCGCAAAAGGTAAAAAATACTTACGTAACTACAATGTAACAAACGCACACTTAGTACCAACTAAAAACCTTATTATAGCAGAAACATTCTGCTTAACAGTAAGTAAGCAATTGCTTGAAAAGTTTAGGGTTGGAACTATAAATACAGCAGACTTTCCATTCGATTTACGATGTGGTAGAATGCTAAAGCGTTTTAGGGACCTTAAGGGTAAACCAGCAATAATGCGCCTAAACGCGGGAACCGAAGAAATCCTGTGTTTTCCAATTGTCAATATTGACACCCATACGTATATGTATTCACTTGAAACAGTAATACGTATTACATTGGATGAATGTATTTGTACTATATAAAAAGACAGTATGAAAAAGCCTAGACCTGGACAATTCTTTTCTGTACACGGAAAAGTTTACCGGGTTATGAAGCGTAAGAATGGATGCGACGGATGTGTATTGAATGAAATATTCCTCTGTCCATCCATTCGCGATATTCGCTACAATACTTTTAACCCGGAATGTGCCGCAAATGGCATAATATTTGTAAACGTATGACATACAACATGTGTAGATTTTTAATATCGCTATTGGTAGGATTATTTCTATTCCTTGCGATAATTGGGATAATATTTCTTATCGTAAATCCCTTGCAGTCGTTATTTCTGACTATTATTCTAATAGTACAGTTATTGGCAGCATTCATCTTCTATGTGCTCATTCTATGTGAGATACTAGATAATCATTAACAAATTAAAACATTTATCAAAAATGAAACATTCAATTTTGCATTTGGCGATATACACAATCGCCATAGCAATAGCATTTGTAATGCTTTTACACGTTACTTCGTGTAATGGTAGCCCTGACAAATCACAAAGGGCATCAGTAGATTCTGTCGTAGTGGCAGAACAGATTGAGGGTATTGTAAACCCACAGTTTGACAACGTAAGTGCTGTTCTAACCTATAAGGATGAACTAAGCACAAGTGAATACGAGGATTCAGTATTCAGACAAATGAGTCCAACAATGGTCTTTAATATTGCAACCGTCGTAATAAATCGCGATGGTTTCGCAACGAAAACCTCGATTGTTAAAGAGTATGAACACGGTAAGCAAATATATGACGGTTTGCCGAGAAACATACCCGATTCTCTAACGCATCCAAACCAATTATCTAGTGAGATATCAACAAAAGATACCATGATAAATGGTAAAAAAGTAAGAATCAAAACAATAAAAGAATATGAATAAAAATTTCATCGTACTTTCGTTCAACAGAAACGAAAATGTAGACTCATTTGACCAGTTCTCTGAAAAAGTATCAAGGACAATCAATCAAACAGTAAAATCATTGATTGAACGATTTGGTGTAGAAGACGTAACTGTTCATGTCATGGATGAGACAGACCTTATTAAGTTGAGTGCTCCAGCAATGATTGCAATTGAGAAAAAAGCCAGTGAAATAGTTACGCCAGAAGAACATGCAATAGTGTTCCTCTGCTCGAAATACGTAAAAGACCGCCAGTTTTTACGCAAAAAGTTCATATCTGATATCCTATCAAAGGAGAAAGAGACAATGAATGCTGTAAAAATACTTGGTAGGTCAGAACTGTCATACGATCAACTTGTTGACATAGTCGACAAGAAGATGGTAGTAAAATTGGCTTTTACTCGGCCAGTCTATGAGCAAATACAACTTGCATATTCATTCATCTTGTAACACCATGTGTACCAGAGACAAACGGGAAGATCCTAAAAAGATCTATAAACCCAAACACGTTAATGCAAAGCCCTATAAAAGGACAAAAGCAAAAAAAGATTTCCGTGATTATACGGACGAAGATACAGACTATTAAGTCTAATTTGTTTAATTTTTAAAATCATTATCAAAATGGCAAAAGAAACTAAAAAAGTAGAGGTAGCAAAAACAGTAGTTGACGAAAACAATGTTCTTGACACAATCAAGAATGGTAACAAAATGCCCGATGGCTTGGCTGATGAAGTAAAGAACGAAATCGCCGAAGAGGAGAAAAAGAAGAAGAAGAGTATCCTCAAGGAGAAGATCTTGAAGGCCGGCTATTGGAACAAGAAGGAACTGCTGCAGTTGCGCCAGCGTCGTCGCGAGGAGAAGGCGACGAAGGAAGCTCTGACTCGCTCAAAAGAGCAGTTAGACAATTTGGCAAGTGGCAAAATCACGCCTGTCGAGTACGAAGAAGAGCTTAAGAAGTCTCAACAAGAGAAAGATAAGGCCGTTCGTGAGAGCAATGAGGCATATCGCAAAGAATTGCGTGAGCTTCAGAACTCTCTCGAAGGCGACTACGCCTGGGATTGGGACCGCTACTAAAAGCTCGATTCATAAATTGAATTCAGATCATAGAACCTTTGAGTCACATGATTAAGTGGAAGGGAAAGTTTACGCCTGAAGTCTGGCATTATGCAGCAGTTGCGGAACGCCACAGACATGAATTGACATGTCATACAGAGCCTAGAGCCAGTTATGAATTCAGATGCCGAACTTACGGTAGTTAAATATAAGTCACATGATCAAAAGAATTGAATCTTAGCGAGTCATTGGAGCCTCGACGAGGTTAGTGTAGGCTAACTACGTCGACTGAGATGTAAATCAAAAATGTTGAAAGCGACATGCAAGAGTCTTAGAGCCAGTCATATCACCGCTTATATTGAGCCAAATAAAGCCGTTTTAAAGCGTTATTAATCAATTGTGAAGTAGCTAATCACATGAGACCAAATAGCGTCTTAAAACGGCTTAAAACAGGCTTAAATCAAATGTTCTATCTGATCAATAGAACATTTACAAAGAATAATAGCATGTATGAGGTAATTTACGAAGACGAGGGTTCGACTCCCTCATGGTCCACGTCTACATATACATTCTCATAAAATATAATTGATCCATCGTAAAACGAAAATTATCGCCAATGTGGTTCGTGAGAATAGCATTGGTTTTTAACAAGGGCCATACTGGATTTGATTCGTAAAGGAAGTAAATACGTTAAGTGCTACTATATAAATTCAACTGGCAACTATAATGTTGTAGACTACACACATGTAGCATGAGTGTAATCTGAGTGTTTCCTACTAAAGTGGAGGAAGATGTAATACGATAGGCGTACATTGTGGTTCGAGCCCACTACATCTACGAAATTTATTTGTCTATTGTTTATGAAAAGTTATTAGAGTAGTAATGCACGGTTCGTGAGAATAGTGCATTTTTAATTTGATTATGAGCAATACAGGATATAAAGCTATGTTACGAGACAGAGTCCCGTACGTAGTAAATCTAGCATTACTATGGTGTAATTCCAAAGGAAGCTGGATTAATCATGTTTATGAAACGCAAATCGCTATTTATGTGAATAAAAAAGATCGAGATGATGCCACACGAAACGTATTAGGTCTTAAAAAACATAATAAAGGATTTAACTTTCATAAATCTATTGATTGGGGTAACCTAAGTGTAGATGATAAAACCAAATGGGAAAACATCGAAGCGTGGGTTACTTGGTTCCAAGTTCATCATATGTATATCAAATATATATGTGATTGTGCTTTAGCGAAAGGTGAAAAAATAAACACTATTAAAGAAAGTGTCAAAAAATATCTTTCGTCCTCTGTTGATCCCAGTTTATGGGATAAATTGGTAACATTCTTAATTAATAATTTAGTTTATGAATAGTTTCCCCTATATTTTAACACAACGTCTAATGTTAGAAAAACTAAGATTGGGCGTAAACGTTGATGTTTCTAATGTAAATACTATGAGTAAAACTTTAACGGCGTTGCGTATCGCAAACAATCAAGGCGTTAATGCTGGAAAAGTGTATATACCAGAAGTATTTATTAGAGGCAATTCGTGGTCAAAACAAAATCAAAGAATCTTAGAATATTTAGCTTCAAGTAAGATATTTCAAAATAGAGCACTATGGATATATCGTAATATAATCATAACCTGCAACACAGATGAGTGGACTACAGGTGATGTCAAAATACGAATAGTTTCCAGCGCTATGAGATGTTTGTTTGACAAAGACGATTACATATATGTATGTGATTCTCTTTTAGCCAATATTAAAGATTTGAGAGAATGTTTGATAAACGAATCGCTGCCATTTTGAGCAGCACCCGTGTCTCCAAAGAGAGTAGTGTTTAATCACAGCACGGGACATTATGAGCACCGTCTCTTACGTTAGTGACAGACTAATAACCGGTTTAAAATTTGTTGATTATGAAGAATCCTAAGATTACCCAAGAGGAGATTCGTCTAATCAAGGACGCAAAAGCTGGTAATATACTAGCTTTTAATAAACTTTTTTATCGCTATAAAGGCTTCGTAGACAATGTGCTGTATCAGTACATTAAAGACTACGATGAAGCGAAGGACATTACTAATATAGTATTCCTTAAAGTTTATGAAAAACTCTCGACTTTCGTAGATTATGACTCCTTTGGAGGATGGCTACGAATTATTGCTAATAGAACGGCTATAGATTACCTGCGTAAAATCGGGGACAAAAACAGAATGCTTGGAGATAATGACAACAAAGTGTCGCTGGAACAAATAGATTCTACGGAGCACGATGCGGTCAATCGAATTACGTATGAACAACTATTGAAAGAGTTTGACCAACTCAACCCAGTCCACAAGCAGATATGCCTGTTATTCTATAAAGATAATCTAACGGTTGATCAAATTAGTAAAACTTTAAACATTTCACCTGGTACGATTAAGTCTATACTTTCTCGTACGAGAACAAAAATCATTAAACGCTTTAAACAGTAAAATGGCATTATTTTGGTTCATTTGCGGGATATTGTTAATATGCGGAATCGCCCGATATAACGAATCCAACAAATTGTTCTGGACATTGCTGGTATCCTTCGTAGGTACCTTTGCTGCTGCAAGCATCATTATTGCAACATGTAATAACGACACGAAGAACGTTGAAGCTAATGTTAGCCCCACACAGTTGTATGTAAGCACACAACCTTCATCGCTTTACGCCATGGACATGACTTACGATACCACTTACGATGTACCTACAAATACATCAGTCACTGTGAGTAAGGATTACTACATTAGTAACAACGTTCTTTCGGACAGCAGAGTAAGTAACTTAGAAGACAAACCACCACAATCCAAACAATTATGTTACAATATTTCGATACCTCCTAAATTAAGTAAGTTTAATCCAATTAAAGATTCATCGTGAACTACTTGTATATCACAATGAGTTCACAAGTTATTAACATTAAAAACATTTATCAAAAATGACAAACAAAAATAAGAAGAGCGTTATTCCTACCGCTCCTAGAACTAAGAAGGAAGAGACCGTAAATAACGGTGAGAAGACAAACACCACCGTAGAAGTAATTGATGCAAAATCGCTGAAGAACTTGACTCAGCCTAAACAGCAAGCAGGTCTTGATGCAAACCATCAAGTAGACATGCTGATGGGCCTTAAGGCCTATTTCCACGACGATCCGTCTGCAGAGGCTAAGTTCGGCAAAGACCCTGTTGATAAGATCAACCGTCTAACAGCGATTGGTTTCGCCACAGCATTCGTACAAGAGGCCTTTAACGGTGATAACAACTGGGCAGCTACAATGCGTACAGCACAGTTGGAGGAACTTAAGGCAGTAGCTCCGATGATCGGTTTTACGATCGATACGAAACTGCTTCCAAAGCCTGACGAGGCGGGTAACGTAGTTGTCCCTGCAAAAGCTGTAAAGGTAACTAAGGAGACCAAGAAAAAGCTAGAAGCAGAGAAGAAGGTTATCAACTCTACGCCGATCATTGATCCAACTAAGATCGAAAACGAAGATCAGCTGAAACAGAGCTTGACCTTTATGTTGTCCGATCCGTCTGTACGTCGTCCCTATGACAGAATCGTACGTGCAACTGAGTTTCTTCGCTCCTATCAGCTTTTACAGGCCAATGGTAACGAGGATACCACTACTTCCACTAACAGTAAGTCCATATCAGATCTTCTTGAGGAAGTACGCGTGCTAGTCGGAGAAATCCCATTCTCTACTGTAGGTCTCAGTCACTTCATTTACCTCAAAACTTCAGAGTCAAAGAGTCCAATATTCGCATTCTGTCTGTTGCGCAATGCGTCTAAGAATAAGGACACTGATGTTGTTCCTATAAACGACAATGTAATTGCAGCAATGGTTCGTACTCTGGTAAACTGGACAAACGAGCCTAAGCTTATTGAAGCTACTAAGAGTCTTGAGCGTGCTAAAGCAGAACTTGCTGCCGGTAACACAAATCAAGACTATGTTGATGCTGTACAGCACAATGTAGATTATCACAAAGAGATATTTGAGGCAGTTACAAACTGTCCAACAGACTTTGCAGACAACTTGCTTGACAACCTTAATAGTGAAGATACAGAGCTGCATAAAGCTACATGTCTAGCAGAAAGTGGCATACTTAAGTCATACTATCCTTCATTGGAGAGTGTTGACGCAGCCGGAGAACAGAAGGATCAGCTAATGCACGACATACAGCAGCGTGCGGGTATCATCACCAATCTGTTCCGCGATCCTCTCTCACAGGATATCCGATACAGTGAGACAAACCTCTCTTATGAGGCACCTAAAGCAGAAGAAAAGAAGGCTGAAGAAAAAAACTAATTCAGTCCACTAAAGAGAAAATCTCAGCTTTAGGAGGACGAGTGAAACAATGGTGGGACAATGTTAAACCATATTAGAGATTATCAAAATCGATTATGCGAAAGTTAACAACAATCCTATGCAGCATTGCCTTTGCATTATCAGGTATTTGCCTGGCAAAGATAACAACTGCTAATTCTTCAACATCATCTCAAGTTGTGGCAGCTACTATGCCCGATATTAACTTGAATGATATAAAGTTGCCTAAAGACCTTACATTAGATCTACAGCAACAGGATAGTATCCGTTCACCCGGCAAACCGGATACTGTCTATTTAGAAAAGCCGGAAGTAAAAACCAAAAAATCTAAGAAGGTTCGCGCACCTCGAAGAGTAGCAACGAAGACAGTCCACGTCCCAGTTGTCTATCTAATAACGCGTATGGATAACAAGGAAGACTCCATTAGTCATGACAGCCTACCGATCTACAAAGTAGAGAAAATAGGAAAGATTGATCTAAAAAAGTTCAATTCCTCCATAGATATTAATTAGTATTTTAGTTTTGGATTGTGCAGCTGTGCGCTACATGATCCAAAACCTATGGGTAAGTACTTATAGTAGGTCTCATTAGCCTATGTACGAAATTTATACTTGATCCGAGAATATGTTAGCCGTCTCAAACGGTGAGATCACTCAAAAGGTAGGATGAAATGCATTGTATACTGAAAATATATAATGTAAGTAGGATTAGCGCTGTATCAGATCCTAGAAACCATATAACTGGACTTGTGAGAACCGTTTGGAGACAAGCTGGATGAAGAAGTATGGTTTTGAAACGCATAAGTCTCAAAAAGAGCATAATGAACCGTATCGGAATTATATTCAATGATACTAAGAATATACGAACGAGACACGAGATGAACATATCTATCAATACTGAAAATTTATATTGTGGGAAATTACATACATGGTATGGTGTAATTTGCAATGATATCAATATAAAACGAGAGTAAGTGACCAAAAATAGGTATGAGTATCACTAAAAATAGCTGTAGCATAGTGTTCCTTGGTTCCAACCCAAGTATGAAGGTGTGAAGAAAATACACAGATTGTTCTATATCATAAGGATAATACTTATGAAGTGTATCGTAAATATGCTGTCTATGTAAGTCCCTGCTGTTAGATTCAGCACATCTCCGTTGAAGGGGAGCCAGTGATGGGGTAAAACGACTGATACAAGATGAAGTGTGACCGACAGGCTTTTGTAGTTTATCGGTATATAAAAGAGAAACTACCAGGAGGGTAGGGCAGACCCTTAGTTAGGTTATGATAACCGTACATCGTAATCTATGCGCGATACGAGGCCGCGAACAAAGTCTGATATGAATACACTAAGTTCAGTAAGCAGAATGATGTGTATTGGACATAGTATAAAAAACTATACCAATTCCGGTGATTACGTTATAATCAAAAAACTCTTGATCAGAGAACAGATCACTTACGTAAGTCGATTCGACACTGTACACGCCAGTACTGCATGAGATCGCTTTCGTTTCAAGACAGATGATAGTTAGAAGGTTCAACTATGTATACATATATTACAGTCCCTATGGGATAGAATCCGTTATACTGTAACTGCGTATACATTTTGAAATAAGATACTTCTTACAAAGATAAGTCAGCGATAAAATTAAGAATTAACATGTTTAACAAAAATTAGGTGTCCCCAGATAGCGAAAAACCTACGTTGTAAGTAGGGAGTAGTGAAGTCTGAAACCTGAGTACCAACCGTTATATGTAACCAGAACTAAAGTATGGACAGCAAATCCATGCGTAAACTCTAAAGGTAGGCATAATACATGGAAATGATGGGCAGCTTTAAGGAGCTATGAGACGCAGTGCAATAGCGTATGCAGGTGATGTATCGAAAACATCTCTTACTATCCACTGTCTCTGGATGTGTAAGAAACTCTTAAAGTGGGTGACAAGTGAAAATGTATGAGTTGAAATCTCAATATTCGTGTACTATAAATAAATGAGGTAGAAACACCAAGAACAGAAAGTCCGTAGGATCGCAGATGCCCCCTGAAGGCATAGATCGTTCGATAATGAAACGTACTCCTTGCGTAAACAGCTACACACGCACGTAGCAAACAGGAAAACCGTCAACAGGACATCCTCCATGACGTTAAACCGAAGGATGCTCAAACAGAATGTTTTTGTAGTTAAAATAGGGAAACTGTCAAAGATATTCAAGACATTGTGGGTTAAGATACATATTGCGCATTAGTCCAATTGGAAATTTTGCCGATTGTCTAACAATCAGTATCAAGAAACGTACGGAAGATCTTCGTACAATATTTATCTATAAATAAATATGGCATCGTACATAAACGTAGATGTCTAAAACAAGATTGATTTCTTCATAGCAGCATTCAAAGCTTTACCGAAATACAGACGATGGGCTTAGCCAATCATACCGTTTGATTCCCGTTGTGCAATTGAGCTTCATTTTAAGGAATATAAAACACAACTATATCTGTATAAAGCGTGGTTCCCATTAGCACACCAACTGTATGCAAGCAATATATTTAACATAAATACACCTAAGTGACTCTCCGAAGCAGTGTATTTTCTTTTTTTAATTAACATTATTAACAAAAAATATCGTTGGTTTAATCAAAAACGATATCAAAAAGGATATTTTTTATGGCAACAACAACAATTAACGTAAACGTACAAAACGCCCTGTCGGGCAACCGTAACCCTATCTCATTGATGGGTGCTAACCTTGGTAAACAATTCTTCACAACAGAGGTCCGCGACTGTTGGCCCAACTTTGAGAAGGAAAAGAACACCATCCAAATGAACGATCAGAAGACGCTGATCACTAATCGTTCACCTCGTCGCTATCGTATTAACGCTAAAGATATCTATGGTATCATAATCGATACCGATATCAACAACAATCCGGTGATCAAGATTAATCCTCATAAGGACGGTCTTGCTGATGCCACCATCGCAATCTCTTCAGATATGAAGGATTACGGTGTAGTAACCGAAGAAGCTGTCAAGGAGGCATTGAAGAATGCTAACGATCCTAACTTGACAGTAACACACGCATTCAAGGATCCTCAGAAGCTGATCCAGTTTATAAATATGCTTAATCAGAGTGAGTACGAAAGTATTCAGACTCTGATCGATGCTCTCTGCAAAATGCAGCAGAGTATCAAGTCAGCTATGGCTGATAACACAAAGAAAGTAAACGACTATATGGAACAACTCAATAGTCGTGTGGACATCAACATTCATGACTAATGAAACGCTGCTTGTCACCTGGTTCGGTAGCACTCATCAAGTATTTGTTGAGTGACGAACGAATCTCTGACAAGGTATTTAACAACACTAAAGATAAAGCTAAGTATAAATCGATAACTATCCGAGAAGATGGTACGATTATACTTGGCAAAACAAGTTGTCTTTGGTGGAATCAGTTATTGGCTTGTCAGGATAAAATTCCATTCAACGATTTTGCGTTGAAAGTATGGGACGCTTTGGTAAACCTCTCTACAGGAGGTAATTCTGAAGCACTTGAACACGGACTTAGTACTGAGATTGCGAACTTATCACAACGCGAAGGCGATTACGATAATTTGGTTCATCGTTTGGTGGACTGCTATGAACATGTATGTAATAACAAGGGAAAACTGCCTCTCGAGGGAGGCTCGGAGAAGTCGGATCTGGAAGGGACTCTTAAAAAGCATATTAATGTTCCAAGTAATATTGTAATCAACGTCGATGGAGTGAAAAAGAAAACTCTCTCTTTTAACGATAGTTTTGGTGATAAATGGATTGATGTAGACTTAGGAGTAACAGGAGTAAGTATTCGATAGTAATTAAGGTAATTATATAAATCTTGCGGGATTTCGTGCTGTATTACCGAGGTATTTATAGCACATCTTACTGAGATTACTAAAGAGTATTTATAAATGTTATAACTAATCTATATTACCATATATCAGCAAAATAGCGGCGTATCTATCCTAAACGATTTGTATTACAAATCAGAGCATTGTATCTGCGGATTTCAATGTTCAAGGGTAGATATGTCAATTTATTATACAGTTGTACGTATAATAAATACAGGTAGATGATGAACTCGAATTCAACTAACTGAAGTTTAATTTAAATCAAAACTATATGAATAAGACATCAATGAAATTGAATTCAAGTAACATTATTAACATTCGTAAAGATCTTTGTGAGAAGATAACGAAGTATTGGCGAACTATCCGTAACGAAAACGTTATGTCAACTAAAGCAATTAAGGCAGGACTCGGTTCGGGTTGTGACCTTAAATCTCTGCATAATGAGATTACTCAGATGGCAGAAAAGCGTATCATAGTTAAAGGTATGCTGATGTATCTTAATATGGGCCTAAAGTTTGACTTGGCCGAATTTAAGAAGAGCAATAACTATGTTATTTTTGCAGCATGTGAGGCAAAAGAAGCAATTGCTCAACTCAAAATGATTCCTACTATCAACCCTGTAGAAAAATCGCAAAAAGGGCTAAAGGGTACTGGAAAGAAGGAAACATTCACTAGTGCAAAAATTGCACAATTGATAAAGAATCTTCAGTTGAAAGCGAACAAATATGACTCTCAATTGGAGAAATTTAATACAGAGACTACAATCGATATTCCAGAAAGCTTATCTAATATGTTTAAGGATGATATCGCTGTATAAAATAACTCTGACTCGGTGTGAAGGACCTTATAGGTAACTATAATTACAGATCGTGGCTGTAACGAGTCACTTCCCTTTTTCTCTAAGTAATAACATGTTTAATTAAAAATCATTATCAAAATGAAAAAGAAAACTAAAAATATAAAGGCAAAGAAGTCTGTAACATTGAACAAGTCTAATAAGACAGTGAATAAAACTGAAGTAACTAAAGCGAGACAGGAAAAGGCAGACAAACTTAAGAAAGAAAAGAACGAACGAAAAGAACAAAATATAGCAAACAATCAGTTAGCTTTAGATAAGTTAAGTAAAGCCGCTATAGATAAATTAAGTAAGGCATTGTTGTCGATGGGTGGAGTTAAGAAAACAGAACTAACTCCGAAAGACAAAGAACTTGTTAAAAAGAAGACAGAAGAACTGCGTGAACTACGAAAACAGCAATACGAGCAACGTAGATTGCGTTCACTGAAACGTCGACTTAAGCTAGGCAAAAAGTCCGAAGAAGAGATGAAAAAGTCTCTCGAGGAACTAAAAAAAGAAATGGCAGAACAAAAGCGCTATGACGTGCTACTATTGTTCAATCCAAAAGAGAAAGAACCTATTTCTGCAGCATTGGTGGAAAACAAAATAACAGCAACTTATATAAGCAATGATTATCTGTGGATAAAGAACACAGATATCCACATTGTCAATAAACTGCGTGGTCTGCCATTGAAGTTTAACTTATGGCCGTACAAAGCAGTAGAGCCTAAAGAGCCGAAAGAAAAAGCCACAAAGAAGCCTACTGTTAGCAAGACTGTAAAAAAGCCTACTGCCAACACTGTACAAGTACGTAGAGCAGCAAAAGCACGTAGAAAGACTACGAATTTAGCTAAATTTATGGCTAAACACGCTCATGCTGTGGCTAAAATAGCTGAACGTAAAGCCATCAACAAAACCATTAAACAAGCCGCTTGATTATGAAAAAGACTATAAATAAACAAAAGTTAGCGCAAGAGCGCAGCTATAACCGCAAATATAACGTTAATAACAACTGTGTGCCTCCTGTTGTAAAGAATCCGTATAAAACGACGGATAAAGAAGGAAACATACATATAGAATGGAAAGCTCTTAAGGTTACCATTCCAAAAAGTCTAACGCATACATCGCGTTATGACAAAATTGACGATAAAAAAGTAAAGATTCCATCGGAACAGGGTGAATTTCACAAAAAATATACCATAAAAGGTATAGTGAAAAACTCTAAAGAGTATGTTGAGGCATGCGCCAAGTATAAATTGGCTAAATGGGAGAAGAAGAATCCTTGCCCAATAAAATTGGATGGAATTCAGCAGGATATGTTTGAAACCGAGTTCCTTATTCCTTGGCAAGAAAAGCGAAAGGAAGCTGAGAAGAAAGCATATGCCCATGCTGTACGAGTGTACGGACAATTTTCATTAGTCGGACGATTTGAAACAGATCGAGAAGGCAAATATGAAGAACATACAATCGGAAAATTACGTGATATAGATGGTAGTACCGCTAAATACGGCGGTATTAACCATTGTCCCGAGAAAGTACCGATTATTCAAGCTGCTACACTAATAGCAAATACAACAAAAGCTAAAATAAAGACTCTTGTATCAATAGTGGTAAAAGATTCTTACAACACACAAGGCCGAATAATTCTGCCTAAGTTGTCAGAAGCAGCTTAATAATTTTTCCATGCAGTGAAGTCTATGTGCGCATAGCTCCTGAAGAGAGATGACATCGTAGCGGATAACGTCTCTTAGTGGGTTCGAGTCCCACCACTGCAACTATATTAACTAAGAACCTTTGAGTCATGATAATACGAAATTCCGTCGTAGTAGTATACGACATAGAGATCTTCCCAAACGTATTTCATTGTACTTGTAAAGACACAGAGGAAAATAAATTGTACTTTTTTGAAATATCAGATCGTAAAAATCAGCTAACAGAATTAGTTGATTTTTTCTTTTATAAGAATATAGGCGATAAGATGTTTTGTGGGTATAATAACAAACACTATGATGATGTAGTAATAAACTATCTTATAGATTTTTATTATAAAATGGATACATTATCATATGATAAAGTTTGTACATCTTTGTATAATCTTTCAAATACGATAGTTACGGCAGAAGAAGGTGATACTAGTAAATTCAAGCGATGGAAATATGCAAAGTATTTCTACTCAATGGATTTGCTAACAATGTTGTTTAGTTCTAAGTTACGTGTAGGTCTTAAAGAAATGCAAGTAACTATGCACTACAAAAATGTAGAAGAATATTCTGGTGACTTTAGTCAGTTTCTACCAGATTCAGAAATAGATAACATGATAAAATATAATATAAACGATGTAGAGTCAACAACTGAACTTCTAAATAGGTTGAAAGACGATGTACAACTACGTCTGTTTATAGAAAAAGAATACGGTATTGATGCCTTATCGATGGATAGTGTAAAATTCGGAGAGACACTTCTATTGAAAAAGTATTGTGAACAAACAAAACTTAGTGAACAATATGTGAAAACATTGCGTTCACCTATGGATTACATTCCGTTAAAAGACGTCATATTACCGTTCATATCGTACAAAAATCCAAAATTACAAGACGTTCTTGAGGATATGAAGAGCCAAGTAGTATATTCTAAAGAACGCAAAGGCTATGAGAAGAAGTTTGTTCTCTCAAACGTACGCTATTCTGTAGGTGTAGGAGGTATACATTCCTTGCATACACCACAAATCTTCGTTCCTAATGACAATGAATACATAGGTCATTCGGATGTGGCTAGTATGTACCCTTCGTTTATCATAAAGTATAGATGGATTCCACGTCATTTAGGTAAAGAATTTTGGCAAGTATATTCGCAAATATATAAAGAGCGAATAGAAGCAAAACATAGTGGACAGAAATTAAAGAACTTAGCTCTAAAGTTAACTTTGAATTCTGTCACCGGAAAAATGCAACAGGAAACCAGTTGGATGTACGATCCATTCAGTGTCTTTAAGATACGTATCAATGGACAATTGATACTATTGATGTTAGTGGATCGACTGCTGGAGTTGAACTGTAAGATTGTGCAGGTCAACACAGATGGTGTGATGTATATTGCTCAAAAGACACAACGTGAAGCAGTGCAGGAAGCTGTTTCAGAAGTTGAGCAATTAACACAACTGACTTTCGAGTCCGATGACTATGAGGCGTTTTATCAGTACGCCATAAATGACTATTTTGGTGTCGAAAAAGGGTATTCACAATCTCACGACCCTAAACTGATAGAGAAAAAGGGAATGTTTATCACAGATCCTAGATTGGGTAAAGGGTTAGCACCAGCCATTATTCCAAAGGCTGTGATAAACTATTTTTTAACCAAACAACCAACTTTTGAGTACATCAAATCGTCCAAAGACATTAAAGACTTTATGATGTACCAGCGCGTAGATAAGAAGTTCAAAGTTCTACATGGTGATAAACCTGTACAACGAATAAATCGATTCTATGCGTCAACAAACGATTATTCCTTGTTCAAGGTAGATGACACAGGTAAAGTAGCGAATATGCTTACTAAATCTGGAGTAACTATCTTAAACGAGATGAATGATATCCCAATTGAAAACAGACATATAAATTACCAGTATTATATTGGTGAGGCAAATAAAATCATATCAGAATTTGTCTGTCAACAGTTGGAGCTGTTTTAGTAACCAGCTTGTTAACCAAAGAGTATAAGAGATGATTATTGAAGTAGATACAAAGCTGCTAAACGCAGCACCAAATATCAATCTAAATCAGTTGATATTCCTAAGTATGGTATTGAATAAGAATCAAATTCCAAATCAAGACGTTCGCAAAATTGTCAGCCTTATTAGCGACGATGAAATATCATACTTAATTTCTCAGGGACTTGTAACCTTGATAGAGAAAGGTAGTTCAAAGATATATCAGGAAACAGACCTACTTAAACAAAAAATAGCACCCGATAAAGACTATTTCGATCTGTTTTATGATATATACCCAGTATACGTATTACGCCCAGATGGTGTTAAAAGCTATCTTCGTGCAAACGTAAATAAATGTCGTCATTTCTTTAATGTTACAACTGGTAATAGTATAGCAATGAAGGAACATCTAATTAATTGTCTTCAATACGAGATAAATAAAAAGACTCGTGAAGGTAAAATTGGTTATATGAAAACGATGTGGAGATGGTTAATAGACCATCAATGGGAAGAAACTGAGGAAGAGATGGCAGATAATAGTACAACAAACACAAATGCTTATGGAACAGAGTTATTGTAATGTCGTTAGACCAATGTCAGTTGTAGCACAAGAAGCTATAAACTACATTGCGGCAAGACGAGATCACACCGTTACGTCGCTTAAGACTAGATGGAAGAAGTTTAATAAGCAATGTATGGGAGGTATAGAACCCAATACTGTTTATACTATTGCTGGCATTTCTGGAAGTGGTAAGTCTAGTTTTGCTAACTTACTACAAAGTGATGTGATTGATTTAAATTCTTCAGAAGATGTTATTGTGCTAAACTTCTCACTTGAGATGGTTGGATTTAGGCAAGTTGGAAGGACTCTTTCTAATAAATTACGAAAGACTACTTCGACTCTGTATAGTTCGGAAACGGACCTCGACGAAGAAACATTTAGAAAAGTCGTCGCTGTTTCCAACCAGCTAAAGGAGTATCCTATCTATTTTGTAGATAATCCGTGTACTCCCACGCAAGTTGAGCAAATAATATCTAGTTTCTATAACACCTATGTAAAGGGAACAAAGAAGCATTTTGTTATTTTGTATGATCATGCCCTATTGACGAAACAAGTAGGCTCTGTAATAGAGACTATTAGTGAACTTGAGCGCGTATTTATCCAAGCTAAAAAGTTACCACTTACGTCGATTATACAATTAGCGCAAATGAATCGAAATATAGAAGCGCCTGAAAGGATTAATAACCCGCTTTCGCATTACCCAATGCGTAGCGATTTATCATCATCGGATGCAATTTTTCAAGCAAGCGATTATGTGTTAGTAATCCATAGACCGGAAATATTAAACATATCAGAATATGGACCGAATCATCTACCTACACAAAACAAGGTGTATATGCATATCTTAAAAAATAGAGATGCAGGTAAACCTTGTATACTTGAATTCGAGAACGATCTAATGTATAACAACTTGATTGAAAGTGTATCTTAAGTAAAAACAAAATTAAGGCTGAATTTTATGAAAACATATACATTTACTAAGAGTGATTTTAACAACAGTAAGAAAAACTTTATCGATGAGATTATCGGCAAAAGTAAGTCTACAAACTATTCTAAGATTATTGACAACATTATATGTGCTGATGTGATCAAGAAGAACCAGTATTTGTTTACTAAACCCACTGTATGTAACTCTTACGCCGAGGATATCACTTCTGACTTCCTCAAGGCAGCTAACTTCTTGGCAAACTATAAGGAACCTAAGAATAAGCTGTATGACTTTATTATTGGTCGAACATATTACCTGTCTGACAATACGCCCATTATCTTCTACGATGATGAGATCCAGATCGGTTTTGATGTGTTTAAATATTCGGACTTTACGTCAACTGATTTTATCAGCGCGATTGCCCCGAAGATGAAGAATACAATCATTGATATTTATACCAATGCTCGTAACTTGACCATTAATATTAACTTATAATAACATAACAGAGCTATAAGCCATGTCATTAATATTACCTACTAAGAAAATCCCAGCAAGTACAACTAATCCGAAATTTTTAGTATTGTTCGGTCGTGAAAAAGTCGGAAAAACTTCTGCTTTGGCGCAACTGGATAATAATCTAATCATAGACCTAGAAGGCGGTTCTACATTTGTCGATGCAATGGCAATACAATGTAGAAATATAAACGATTTAGGTGAAGCTGCTCAAGCCATTAGAGCTAAGAATAAGGAGGTAGGGCATAATTTCTATAGACACATAACTATAGACAACGCAACTTCTCTCGAGGAGATGTGTTTAAGTTATGCTGCTACGTTGTATAGACAACAACCAATGGGTAAAAATTGGACAGGTACAGATGTTAGAACCCTTCCACAGGGCTCTGGTTATTTGTATTTACGAGAAGCCGTATTAAAGGTTATCGATATGTTCAAAGAACTATGCGATGAATTTATTCTGATCGGTCATATTAAAGATACTATAGTAAATGATCCTTCTACAGGCGAAGAACTGTCAGAACGATCATTAGACCTGGTAGGAAAATTATCAGGAATGGTGTGTCGAAAGTGTGATGGAGTAGGATATATGTACAGAGATGGAAACGAAGTACATATTAAATTCAAGGCAGGTAAAAACATTTCTATGGGTTGTCGTAGTGACCACCTTAGAAATAAAGACATCGTCATTTCAGAAATGGATGAAGAAACAGGTGTCTTAACTACTCATTGGGATAGAATATATAAAGATTAAGAACTATAAGTCAAAATAATAGAGATTATGTATAATACTAAAACAGCAATTGTAAATAACGAAGAGTTTAATTCAAACTATATGCCTGTAGGCATTAACAACGATGTAATGTTGAAATCAGTAGCAGTTGAAAAGAGTCCACAGGGAAAAGACTTCCTTCGTGTAACATTCGAGAATGGCGCAGGACAAACTGCTGAATTCACAGAGTGGAAAAACGAAAAAAATATGTGGATTAAAACTGATGAAGATTTGCAGAACCGCGACAACATTCAGTTTGGACGCATTCTACAGTTGATCAACAGTTTCACTACTGCTCCTGATGTAGAGTTGAACTCTTTTACGGATATGATTAATTGGGTTAAAACCACCTTAGACCCTTTTATTCCTACCAATAAAAAGCTTAGACTTAAAGTTATTTACGACAAGAAAGGATATACACAGGTATCTAAGTATGGAACATATGTAGAACCTATGGATGTCGAAGAGTCTCAGATTAAATTGTTTAAGAACGACCTTCTTGAACGTCCTGTAAAGGCTGATGAAGAGAAGCCTATAGACCCGCTTGCTGCCACTATAAGCAGTACTCCGGTTACTGAGAAAACGGATGACCTACCGTTCTAATAGGTCTGGTGGAGACCGGTTAACTCCGGGGTATCGGAATGGTTTTAGAGAGGTTCGATTCCTCTCCCGATAACATTGTCTAACCCGAAAATGCTTTCAGCGGAAAGTTATAAATGTCGTCCTTAAGGCGGACGTGAGGTTGAGAAACCCTCTATGTTAGATTTATTAAAAGTTTTCTTTTAGACAATTGAGTCGGCATATAAAACGTGCATTATCCGACAGTACGGCCTGCAAAGGTAGCAACAAGCAGCTATGCTTGGTACAAAAATAGCATCTGGCTTAATGGTGAAATTGGTATACACACAACACTTAAAATGTTGCGTTCCGAAAGGAACTTGGGGGTTCGAGTCCCCTTTGAGCCACTAAGTGATATCGCTTAACAGAATATACATATAGTTCAGGCAAATAAAAGACTGCGGCCTAAAGTGGTCTCTATATGTATATTCTACCGCCGTAATAGCATTTAGGAATTAATACACTCTTACGAGAGATATTTAGGTTCGACTCCTAATACGGCACAAATACTAACTAAGAACTTATAAGTCATGTATAGTACGAGAACAGCAATTACAATGAGTCTAAAAGACTTGTTAGATAAATTGACTGATTATGACATATATTCTTACTATGTTGGGCAATTTAAGATAGGAAAATTGTTCAATAGTCCACTACGATCTGATGATAAAAATCCTTCGTTCGCTATCTTTAAAGGTATGAACGGAGGGCTGTTTTTCAAAGATCATGGTAGTGGAGAAGGTGGAAATGCTATTAAGTTTGTAAAACTATACAAGAACATCAACACAAAAGATGAACTTGAACGAGAATTGTTGCGCATCGTCCGAAAAATGAATCCTAATAGTGGTAATGCTATACGTACGTACTCCTACTCGGTGGATTCAGGGCCAACAGATATCGGAATAGTAAGACAGCCTTTTACAGATGTAGATAAACGATACTGGAAACAATTTCATATATCAATAGATACATTGAGAAAGTTTCAAGTATTTAGCATTAAATACTTTCTTTGTAATAGAGTCGTCAGAGGAACCTACAAAGAAACTAGTCCTATGTATGCATATAAAGTTGACGATAAGTTTAAAATATATCGTCCGCTTGCTTCCAAGTATACTAAATGGCGTACCAATCTGACAAATCGGAACGTACAGGGACTATCCGAATTGCCTGTGGAAGGAGGTAATCTACTTATAATCACGAAAAGTCTTAAAGACGTGATGTGTTTATATGAGATGGGTTTTAATGCAATAGCTGCATCTAGCGAAACAACGTTTATTCCAGACGATATTTTAGATTCGTTACGACATAAATGGAAAAATGTTATAATGTTGTACGATAGAGATAAGACAGGAATGTTAGAATCTCGCAAGTATAGTAAACAGTATAAACTGGATGCTTTATTTGTACATAAACGCTTTAAGGCAAAAGATATATCTGATGCTGTAAAAGATAATTCATACAACGAAGTCAAACAATGGTTAACACAAACATTGATGAAATATGATTGAAACTTTGATTCTATCGGTATTAAGCGGATTAGCTGGAGGTATTTTAGTAGCAGTAATGTCATCATTACGGCAAAAGCACTATTTTACTATAAATACCGGTACATATGGATATATATACAGAGATAAAAATGGTAAATTCTCTGTATCGATTAAATCGAAGAATAATTCTGTATACTTCTTCGGTGATAAGAATGGCGTAAACTCTATAAATTATGCCAAAAAGTGAAGGTAGAGTTAAGAATGCGACTAAGGTCGATAAGTATGGTCTGCATTTTCGCAGTAAACTCGAATGCTATACTTATGAAGCTTTTATGAAAGCCGGAATACCGGTTGAGTATGAGCCAAAGCATTTCACTTTACTTAATAAATTTGAGTTCAACAAAGAAAAAATCAGAGCAATTACATATCTACCTGATTTTATTGGAAGTTACAGAAACAATAAGTTTGTAGTAGAGTGTAAGGGGATGATAACTGAATCATTCCCGCTCAGATGGAAACTTTTTAAATATTATTTAAAACGTCATCGCAGTAAATACAAATGCTATATGGTACGTAATCATAAGCAAGTTGACGAGATGATAAACGATATTAAAAATGGAGCATAAAGAAATACGCCGTGAGATAACTCAAGTACGATTACAAATAATAAATGCTTTACGTAGTATGAATGCTATAGAAGTAAAAAATTGTATAAAACGACTTAAAGAGTTAGATCGCAAACTTTATGACGAATAACTTAGACTAATATGATGGATTTATCAATCCCATACTACGAGGATCTTACCCGTATAAGTAATTCAAACATAGGCTGGTTTCTGAACAGGGGACCAGCCTATTTACATAAAATGCTATCTGGCAAAGGTGAAGAGGAAAAATCTTTAGCTTTGACTAAAGGTACCATGATACATGAGTATCTTTTACAGCCTGAAGAATTCCAAAAAGACTATGTAGTCTGGGATAAAAGTAGACCTTCTTCTGTACAAGAAGAAATGTTCTGTCAGGAATTAGCGGATAGCATTGAAATAGAACCAAATAAAGCCCTTATAAGCGCATATAAAGCAGCTTACAGTACAAGTGGAAAGAGCGACGATAAAGTCCTCTCAGAAGCCATTAAAAAGGCCTCTACGCTTAAGGATTATATTGACTTTAAGAAGTCAGGAGATAGGCGAGAGATGATTACTAATTATCAGGCTATGCAGCTCCAGACAATTAAATCTAATATATCTAAACATAAAGCAGCTTCAAAACTATTAAAACCAGCAGACAATGAAAAAGTTTTTCATGAATTTCATATCAATTGGACGTACAGTAGTTCGTCAAATGGCAAAGACGGTATTATTACTTGCCGTTGTAAGTCTTTACTTGATAGCGTTACCTTTAATTTTGATAAGAAACAAGTTACTCTAATGGACTTGAAGACAACATCTCATTTACACAATTTTGCAGATGCTGTCAATACGTATGATTATACAAGACAATTGTATTATTATACATTAGCATTATACTGGTACCTTAAAAATGAATTACATGAAAATCCAGATAGTTGGAAATTTAGCTGGTATATCATAGCCATAGATAGTTTTACATCCGATATCCGTGTGTTTGAATTTGATGAAGATCAAATATATTATGAAAAAAACAACATTGATAGAGTAGATTGTGCAATACGAGACATAGTATGGCACATGGAAAATAATCTATGGGAACATAGTAGAGCGTACTATGAGGGAACAGGAGTCGAAAAATTGAACCTATGAGTCTTTTATACAAATTAGCAATTCCTCTTCTTGATAACGATTTACGTAAAGAGGATTTTGATACAAAAAAAGGATTTGTAAATGCATATTCATATAATAAGAATAGACCAGATTTAAATAATCATGTATTCTTACTATATGATGCATCTATTCATGATCCTGAACGTGAATATAGATTTATTAAATTAAAGAATTTATATAAGCGTTACGTTGAGTACATCGGAGATAAACCGTATTACATTTACGTATTTCCGTGTATAGAAAAAGATTTAAAAAACTTATTAAGTAAAGGTGTTAAACCAAAAAACGTAAACAATTCTTCACGAATAGTCACATTTTGGTGTGGATGGGAAAAAGACGTTAGTGATTATATGTTTTATAAATCATATACATTATATAACGATTGGGAGTCCGTGCCAGAATACGACTACAGAAAAAGTGAGGCAGAATTGTTATTATGTCAATAAACAAATAAAGCGAGAGTATGACCAATCGGTCGTACCCTCGCTTTTTTATTTATATCTAATTATTGTCTGTATTTTGAGAAGTTCTCGCGCCAATAGGCGGCAAAATATTAAACACCAGGAAGTCTGGTATCGATAATTTCGTATCCGCCGTTTTCTTTTATTCGTTGGCGCTTTTCCTTAGCCTCTTTAACGTTCGTATAGAAATCTTTGATTGGAGAAATCTTTGTATACCATTTTAGTTTCTACTTAAGTCCAATTATACTTAGAGTAGACCACACATTATGCGTACCTAAACTATTAAATGTATACATTAAATCTCTGAATATTTTCGGCTTGTGTTGATATGTACCATATCCTTTAACCATTTCCCATTCTTTATGTTTGATATAATATGCAATATCCTTAAATACATTAATTATATATCCTTTTTTATCCCAGTCTGAAGATGCTGCAGTAATACTGGTTATAATATCTAACAATGTATCTGGATTCAACATAGTCATTCTTTCAATTCCAAGACGCATTAGTATCAAATCTATTAATTGTATTTTCCAATCATCTGGATTATCTAATGCTACTTTATTATGAAACGCAATACTAGCTCCCATTAGCACAATTATAATAGTCATTTCTGTAGCAAGTCTCTTTGCAGAATATACATCTACATCAGCAATATTTAATTTATCACGCATATCGGCAGTTTCTTGAGCGTATTGGCTTGTAAACGGATGTGTAGCAGCCCATTTTAAATACCTTAAATATTTATAATCGGTAGATTTACTGAATAAGTGAATTAAAGCATCTACTGCACGTCTAGTTGCACCACTTTCAATCATTCCAGATTGGAAATTATACATACCCATGTCTCGCGCGTATTCTTTAGATAATCTTTTACGGTTGATCTTTTGTTCGTTTTCTTCGTATAAAGTGTCATCTTCTATTTGAAAATCTCTTCCGCCTTTCCATCTATCCCATATACCAGCTATCATAAACGTACGCATAATAAGTGCCATTGATGATAATAGATTAGACTGCATTTTTGTAGTTTCAGTCGCACTGGGTTTTAATAAATACGTCTATATTCTATTCTAAAGGTATTTTTGTATATCCATTTCAGTTTTTTCGTCAATAGCTTTTCCATATTCATTATCTCGTTTTATCAATGCACCATTCTCAGCTTTATATGCACTAAATAATGTATGGCTTCGCATACGTTTAAATTCGTCAATAGCCTCTTCTCGAGTCATCTATCCTGTAGAAACCATTTCTTGTATAAACTAGTCACGCCTGTAATATTTACCATTATAATACCTATACTGTTGAAATGTAATTGCTGTACATTGTGCTCCAATCATATATTCTCCTAATGAGAATGGACACATCAGCATATCAAACGTAAACATTTTATTCAATATAGTTTTATCGGCTCTATTATACTATATTGCGCCTTCATTATGCACGTTAAAATGATTCATAGCTGTAGGTATCATACTATAACCATTACCTATGCTATATGATTGAGCACTTCCTATACCAGCTATCATCGATGGAACTGCGCATATTCCAGCAAATGTTCCAGATACATATTCCCACGGAGTCATGTATTTTCCAGCAACGGCTTCTACTGCTATACTAATAGCAGGGTCTATCCAGTTAATAATACCAGGTATCATAGATAAAGCTAACAGACCGGTTTGAGATAAACTTTTAATCTTAGGAACGATTTTTAAGAAAAACTTAGACTGTCTATCGTTGTATACAGCAGGATTGTTATCATCAAAATCAAAATTACGTTTTCTGTCGTAGAACTGTCTATTTATCATTCCTCTTAGAAAATCTCGTTGTCCAGTGTGCAAACTATCATTCGATTTAAGCTTATTATAAATCGTTTGGAATAACGGTAACATTTTCGTCTTATATTTATAGTTCAACGACATTTCGTAGAATTTCATTACAGAACCGAATACGTCACCAGTTATTGAAGTCGGGTCAGCCAATCGCTAAATATATCTAACCGGAACGTTCATAGAACGAGTTCCATCTGGACGTAACTCAAAATCGCTATTAACATCAGTATCTACCTCCGTAATAGAAAAATTGCGACTAAACATATATGCACCGTTTTTTAGAATACTGAATGGATGTCTCCATCCAAATTGCCTAGACGTAGCGCCTATTTGAGGGAGTCTGTTATCGTATTCATGCAAGAATCCTATATTAGACCACGCTTCTTGCATTGTTTCCATAAGTTTGGTGTAATAGTTGTTTAAATCTTCATTTTTTGCAATTTGTTGTGCAATAGGATTAGTGTAAGATACACTACCACGACCAATCGTATTGTCAGTAAACGGCTACATTGTTACTTTTGATGTTTCGTCAAATCTGGTATCAACCCAATTAGGATCGCTATTTTCAGCATCCAACTTAGAGTATAATTGCGTAGGCTGTTTTACTAATGCATCTATCCATTTGCCATCAATGCTGACTTTACTAGCTTTAGGTGCAGTAATAGTAAAGATACTAAGCGGTTTTAATGTATTATCGTTTACGTCTTTGAACATGAATTTTGCTATTTCCTATTGTACTCTAAGTCCGTTGTTTGGATTATTAGGGTGTTCGCGCTCTATGCGCAGTCTAATAGACTGTTCTATTTTCTGTATCCACGGTGTTTTTAATCCAAATTTATCTTCGTACTAAGCAGAGATTTTTCCAAGTAATTCAGCGTATCTTTCAGCCTAGTCTTTTGATACTTTATTACCTTTAGATATTTTATATCTTTCTTTGGAGATTTGTTCATCAAGTTTTTTAAGATTTTCAAAGAACGGTTCATAGCCATCACGAATTTTTCCATTCTCCAAATCAAATACCTTTTCAATATTAGGATACGAAATACCTTTTAATTTTATCAGAGACATAAGTTTTCTACGCTTATTCTACAAATCCTCAAGAACTTCTGATGTCCTGTTTCCAAATATTTTTGCAATTTCGTCCCATATTTTTGGGTTAACTGCAAGATACGTATTATTCTGTTCAAATAATTGTTTATTTGCAGCGTGTTCATATGCAGCTTTATATGATTCTTCGTCTAATTTATAAGCGACTTTATCTTTTATAAACATTTGCCATGCAGATAATTCATCTGCAATCTTACGTTCTACAGTACCGATTTCTTTTTCTTTTCCATTAGAATCGTATATTGAAGATAATTGAGCCTTTTGTCTCTCTAATCTAATCAACTCACGTTGTTTCGATATTGGCAGCAAATCTGTTCTTGTAGGCCCTTCTGGAAGAGATTTTCTGATGGCATTTATATCTCGATCTATTTGTTCCTAAGCTTTCAACGTAACAGATGACAACATATCGATTCGTTTATCGTAGTAAGCCTTAGTAAATCTACGAACACAATGCGTAGCATACCAGTCATTTAATTTGTGACGATATTTCTTTTCAATATCTTCGCATCCATCTGGAAACATTATTTGTCCATCATCATCGAATTGTAATTCATAGTCTTTATTACCTAATCTATCTGCTATCTGCTATTCTACGCCGTCTTTTCCCTATAATATGACGTTTAAGAATTTATTAAGCTCTCCATAAAACTTTCCGTAGTTGATTTCAGTAACCCAGTTACCAGTAAATCCGTTTTCATCTTTTTCCATGAAAAGTTTTTCAACATTAGTTATGAGCTCCTTCCATTTACCTCCATTTGCTGCGATGGCTTTTTTACGGAGAATATTTAGTTCTGTACCACGCTTTTTGACTTCATTATTTCTATCATTAGTAATGGTATTTATAATATCTCCAAGCATTCTAATGACAGGTGAATTTACATGCTGAGTTAGTCCAACAAATACCTGGAACACATTCATATCTCCAAATACATTTTGGTCTTCTATCCAAGTATGCATACTATATTTCATACGTTCCTTTAAATCGGTAGAAAGGTTAACGTTTTTATCAACATAATCATCAACAAATGCATAAATCTGTTTAGATATTGCATTTTCATACAATTGCTCACAATCAGCGATAATACTTTCTATTCCAGCTTGTGATTGTGTGCCCTTTAACATATCTAACAAATGCTGTTTAACTTCTTTTCCGTAGTATAATTCAAATGTTGGATCTGCTAATGCGCGGTTTAATTTAGATATAACATTTCTATAGAATTCAATCGTATTTTGCTTATACTCCTGTAAATCTTTAAACGTTATTTCTTTATCTTGAATTCCTTCTTTTCCTTGCTCATTTATATCAAGATACTGTATTCTGGTTTCTCCAGTATTTGGATCGACTATTTCTCTATAACACAGTCGTTTATACTTACCCAATTCTGCAGCACGTAAGATATTTATCATCTCTTCTATTTCGTCAAACGCTCTTTCTGCAAATCTTGTTATCAGCTTAACATTCAAATCAATTTCTCCACCAGTATGCGACATATCGCGTTTATCTTGGTAAGATAGACGCTTTTTATTTAGATCTTTGACAAATGCTTCACGTTGAACACGTATTCCTTCAACAAACTTTCTAACCTCTTCTTCTGCTAATTGCATATTCATCAAGGTTATAGGATTTTCCTAGGTCTTACGGTAAGATTTATTTCTAGATATCGTTCCTGTTATAATATTTTTTATAGCACTTTGTACTTTGTCACCAAGAAGCGCCTAATATTCTGGATTATTACGAGCCTATATTCCTTCATGTTTAGCTTCTTTCATTAACGCTTTTATGTCTTTCTTTTTGAACATTCGCTAATCGGCCATTTTAAATAACAAACGCTCTTTTTCGTTCATTTTTTGTTGCTCGTTTATTGCGAATGCTATAGCCATATTATTTAATAAAGCATTGCGTGTAAGACTATTGCGTATTTTAAATGTTTTATATAACATTGACCCAAATCTAGTCCAAAAATGTGCAAAGAATGAATCGTTGTTTGCATAATCCATGAACTAATTGTCCATAGTTTTCATAGTAAGTAGATCGACTAAAGTTTCTTCACGTTCTTCGTCAGTCATTCCTTCTTTATTTACAGCACGTAATGCTTCTTGTACCAGTTTACTGCGCCAAAACATACGTAAATAATGGTGAGCCATCTCATGATTAAAAGTAGATGGGTCTGCTGAATTCAAAGCTATTCCTATTATATGATGCGCCATAGTCGATTTGGTATTATAATCATAATATCCATTTGCATCATCTAGATATTCAAAGAATTGAACTAATAGCGAATCCTTCCCGTCTGCTGTCTTCCATGTGCCGTCTGACTATCTATGTAATCCAAATGCTGCTGCTAATCGTAACTATGTAGATTGCATTATTTTGCTTTGTTGCTATTCTACAAATTTATATCTAGCGTCTTCTACAGCCTACATAATGTCCGTATTTGGATCTTTTTCCAATCTTTCTTTTACAGCTTCTACTACAAAATCATCTTCTGTTTGAGATAGTTTTGTTAAGATAGTTTCTGTTTCAGAGTCCTATTGAGATTCAGACTCAGTAGATTCAGAGTCAAGTAATTCGTCTACATTTATGGAATCATCCGCATACTTTGATACAGCCTGTTTTGCAATTTCCTATGATTGATCGAATGTATATCCATTATTATCCAAAATCTATAATACAACGCCTTCAATCTAAGATTGTGAGTTTTTATGAATAGAGTTGTCGATAATAGATACAACATTTTCTAAAGCGTTATTAAATTTATTTTCATCATACGCAGGAATATATTTAAGTAATTCCCTAAAGTTTGGATTTGATACAAATTCTGCAATGAACTCGTGTTCGTTTTTAAGTCCATATACGTCGAGCATTGAAAAATATCTTGATTTATTAGCATTGTCGTATGCATTTAGGTAATCTACATATCCTCTAAGTACTGCTTTTATTTTAGGGTGCTCGTCTATATATCTACTAGTAACATAATGTACCGCTTCGTGTATTATAATATTACTTATGTGCGTATAACTACGAACGTTATTATTTAACGATATGACTTGCCCGTCTTCATCGTAGGAACAAACGCCACCGATAGATTCGTATTGTTCATTGAATTTAAAAAAATAAACTTTACCGTTTGTATATCGTTTCAACGTACTAAGCAAACTACCAATATAAGTTTTTTGTTTGCCTTCCGGAGTAAAATTATAAATAATATTTACCAGATTGGATAGCGAATTTTCTTTTTTCAATAATCCTCTAACGAAGTCAATATTATATTTATCTTCAAATATAGCAGAGTCTCTTGCGTTTTCATATATAGCACGAGAGTTCTTAGCTAAAGAATTATCGTATATAGAAGCATATTTAACAAACTAGTTATATAATTTGTTTTTTATCTTATCTGAAACATTTGGTTTAATATCTACTATCTACTTAATTCTTTGCAATTTGTTATATTTTTGCTACAAAGCCATTTTATGTAAATTATGGCCTTCTATGAATATCTGTATCGCAGTATAAGCTTTGCCTTTTTGAGTCATTAATTGATGTTTATAATGTCCAAAATACTTATTAAGCTGTGCTTCAGTTATACCTGCTTTAAACAAATTTGGAAAGAATTGTCGTATTCTCTATTGTGTTATTATATCATAATCAGATATATCAGTAGTGTGTTTTCTTAAGAACGATAGCATGTTTTGGACATACCATTCTCCATAAACAGACGAATTGTCAAGCTATTTTTTATACTCAGATATTTTTTCCTAAAGTACTGGTTGTAAATTTTGACATATATAGTCTATTCTATTGTACACATCGTCTAATGATACGTCACCTTCTTGTACACCATCTAATTCATCTCTTGTAAATAAACCTACTCCAAGTAAATCTCTTACGTAGTCATTGTATCTTACTAAAAAATTACGATAATTGTCTACATCTTGCAGTTTTCTTAGTTTACCTTTTGTTATTCTAAGTTTACTAACAAAATTAACGTAATAATCCAATAAATCTTCTGGTATATGTTTTTCTATCATTCCAGAAAGTGGTTCCCTATTCTCATCTTGGAATACTGTATCCATATTAAACCAGTCACCAAATTTACTAAGGAACTATTTTGTGAACACTTTAGCTTTTGAAGCAATTGCTCCAGCTATCATTCCACCATGTATTTTAAGTAGGTCTTGAAATAGTATAGAAGGCTCCCCATTGGGAGCCATGTCTATACTGTTTCCATTATTTTTAGACCATATATCGTAGGCACCTACTTCTCCTACAACGTCTTTAATCTAATTAAATTTCTCAGCAACTTGTGGTCTACTGAGTATTGGACACATTATTGCCATATTATTTATCCTTTACAATGTTTACGTACTGTATCATCAAATTTATCGCTTGATTTAGCTTCTTCTTTTTCATTTTGTAATTCACTTCTAGCTATCGTTAATGATTTCGTAACTCCATCTTCATTACCTTTACGTATTATTTTAGCACTTTTTGTATTCAAGAGCTGTTTTAAGATTTTAGGATTCTATTTAAACGATTCTTTCATATTGTCAACCATCATGTCCACTGTAACCCTTACACTTTCATCTCCATATTGAGCTCTAGTGTCATTTAATGTTTGTCGCATTACAGTGTATGCTGAAGAACTATGCAATTCGTTTAATATTTTATCTTTAGCGTCTTGTGGAATCATCGAACTGTTCATTACTGCTTCACAGTAATTAGCCTGTATTACATTATCATACTATATACCATTTTTTGTAAATGGCCTATTATACGTATTGCCAAATTGTTCAGCGTCTTTATGAGACAGATCGATCGGTTTTACTTCTTCTATATCATCAACATCGAAGTCATCATTCAATGAAGTATCTGATTTACCTTTTTTCTCGGAAGATTCTTTTTCAGATTTTGAATATTTATCAATTAAAGCTTGCATATAATGCAAAATCTCATCTTCATCGTTCTATAAATTCTCTGACTTCTCTAGTGATTCAAGCTTTGCTTTAAAGCCACTATAAATATCATTTGGAGATCTCTTTATTGCATCATAATACAGTTGTTTAACCTTTTCTGCAAAATCTTTAGCACTAAGTTGTTCTTTTTGTAATTCTTTAATCCTCTCGTCTTTAACTTCAATGTCTTTAGCTCGAGATTTAAATTCATCAAGACTTTCTTCTTTTACTTCAGATTTAGCTTTATTTAAATCTTTTCTAATCTTAGTTAGTATCTTACTTAATACACCACCTTGCTGTTCTACACCTTTAGAATTCTCATGAGAAATTGTCTTATCACCAGTATCTAGTAATGCCTTTTTAGCTTCTTCATTCTACTGGAATGATTCTGTCATATATTTGGCGAGTAATTCATTATAGTCGTCACTCCACTTATTTGTATCAAGACCTTCTATATTCTTACCATCTTTACGTGCTTGTATTGCTGATTCATCAGAAACTTTTTGCAATTTATCAAACAGTTCTTGTCCTTCGTCTGTTAAAATAATGTTTCCAGAAGCATCTCTCTCTTTTACATATTTACCTTCATCTGTATATAATAATTTAGTAGCCTAAATAGCGCCTTCAACAGAATTAAATTCAAACTTGCCTAACCCGTCTATAGTAGCAGTAAACTTACGCTCTGATAGATTACTAAGTTCTCTATGTTGATCGTTGCCATAATGTACGTTTACAACCTTATCATTAGTTTTCTTATCGGATTTTTCAGTAGATTTACCTTTAGATTTTTCATCAGAACGCAATTTTATACGATGATCTTCATCTATATATTTACTGATTATCTCCTGAAGTTTAGTTTTAGTGACGTCTAATTCGTTATACTCAAATTCATCACCTAAACGTTTAATTAATTCAGTTTCAGTAAATAAAACCGGACTATTGTTGATAAGATTTGCAAATTTATCAATAAGAGTGTCTTCTGTAAATGGCTTATCTGACATCAAATGCTTACCGCTGAAGAATTTGTTTATAGCTTCTACTGTAGTATCATCATACATAACCGGTCTTGTATATTGTGGTCTAATATAATCGTAATTATAACTTCCTGCACGCAATGTTGTAGAATTAGGTATAGTAATTGCGTATATCGGATAAACGCCTTCTCCTGCACTTGCAGTATTTAAAGGTTTTGTATCTACAAGGCGATACAGTATGAAATTATCTGGGTCATATTTATCAAATCCGCGTTGTCTTACTTTTATAAATAACGGGAATTCCTACATTCCAGTTTTTTCATTCATAAAAGGTTTTATTGTAGAAATACGTTTTCCGTCTTTAGGGTTTGTTTTTACACATGCCATTAATAAATTGACAGTCTTAGATTTTGATCTTGTGATAAAACTAGGTTTCCCGCCAGATTTACGCTGTTTCTGCACTAATATTTTCTTTGTAGAAACAGCTTGTGTGTAAAACGAAGCCTGCCATGATTTATAACGTTTAGTTCTAAATTCACGTACGATTTGTGGATCTGTCCAGTTATTATAACAAATCATTGCGTACATTTCATCAGAATCCATCGGATAGGTTCCATCCTTAAAGTCGTCTTGTGCATTCGCCATTAAATCATTATATCCAGAATCAATTCTAATTGTGTTTGGAGCATACTTAAAGAACTTAGTTCCGCCTGTAGTGTCACCAGAAGTGTAAAACGCATATACAAATAGGTTTTCAGCAAATTGCTTAAATGTAATTTTCTGTTCTCCGTATTCTATGTAATGTTCTTCATCGTGATAGAGTTCGTCCCATGCGCGTTCTATTGCATTAGCGTTGTCACTATCATCGAGAACTGCATTTTCCAATTTTATGAATTTTGGATTAGCATACCCTTCTCTTTCTTGATATACGTCAGCCTATAATGCTTTTAATAGGGGATTTATTATAGTTCCATTAACACCATAACTTGCAAACGAACCTTTCTTGTCATTTCTGATTTTATTCTATATCTTAAGTAGCTGATCTTGAATTGTATTATCGCCAAAAAACAAGCTTTCAGCATAATCCATAGCTGTCATTCCTCTATCTTCTGCATAGTCAGAGACGATGTCATCATCAAATATAAGCTATTTGACAACTTTCATCATACATCTTGATACTTTTTTGCTCAATTCTTTATTTTGTTCAGAAGAATGGAACTTTGCCATAAGATCACTATGCATGTCTCTATATTGTTCAGTTCCTTGCATAGAAATTTGACTAATTATACGTTCATATAAGCTTAATGCATTATTCGTCTTTTCCCCAATAAACGATTCGTTTTTAAGTCTATTAAGACCGTATTGTTCAAACAGTCTGTCATCGTTATCAAACACATCGTTGTATTTTGACTTAAACGCCTATTGTTCAACATAACTCTTACCTTGTTTTTTTGTATCAATTTTACAAGCATTAACTAAATCAGAAAGTTTTTGTCCATATTTAGACATTTCCTAGTTTATATATGCCACGTACAATTGTACTTGTTTTGGTGATAAATCTATTGTTGTATCTACAAGTTGGCCATCATCGTTCTATACTTTAACATTAATTCTATATCTAGAAATCTTGTCTTCAAGATTATCAAACGACAATTCTTTATTTATATTATGTAAGACGTCCTTATTATTAAATATATCTTCAAGTATGCATCCAGATTTTGTTATAATCTCTCCATTATCTTGGATATATTCAAACTCGTTGCTATATGAACCATCGTCATTTATTCCAAATAATGCTTTTGCAAATGATGCTATTGATTCCTCTACGTCAGTATTATTATTTCCAATATCTTGTAATGTCTTCTTTATATTTTTAAGATTTCCTGTATTTGCGGCATCTTTAAAGTTATCGAGTATATAGTTAGTAACTGCAAATCTTTGTCTAGCAGCTTTGGATATAGTAATATCCTCCATATAATTTCCACCTGCCGTTTCGTATACAGAAGCAAGCTCTTTCATAATAGGCTGCGATAAGAACATAAATGTACGCTCTCCCATACCTGTTCTAACTAATAAGTTAGTTGTATTATACGTAAACGTATTGATGTTTAATCGCTATATATACGGATCTTTGGCTACGTCCACATGAGCATTAATTAATCCTGATAGCCAAGATAATTTTAAATTACCCTATTTATCTTTAAGACTGCTTAAATCAAGACATCCTAATTCTCTAAGAAGAGGACAATGGTCTGAGTCAAATTTAACACCATATAGCTGAGTTAAAATTTGACTATTGTTATTTAACGCAAACGGACCAATTCCGAATTTACCAACCACAAAGGATCCTCTAGTTCGTACCTAAAATGCAATATTACCAAACTTATATGCATATTCTTCTTGAGCCTATTTGTTTGTTTCAATTTTAGCCAATACGTTCTTGACAAGATTTGTATCTGAATCGATAGAGCGTAAACTGATACCTGCACTTGCGCCATTTACAATTCCATTCTTTCCGAGATCTTTTCCATGATCTTTTAATATTGTAAGATAATAATTAAGAAGATTATTTCTAGATTTATCTTCAGAATCTTTCTTAAAATCAGTCGATACTTTGTCTATGGTAATCTTCTTTCCATTAGATTCTACCTCAATCTTATATGACCTATAACTTAATCTTGACAAATACAGTTTATCGATGTCGAAGTCAGAACCCGTAACCATTGTGAACTCTTTAGGAAGTACTATTGTATCTCTAACTACTGGCAAAACATCAACGAATCTTAATGCATGAATTGAAGATTGAGCCTGTGTAGGAATACGTGAAGCTATAGTGTTAGCTTTAGCATCTTTTCCTATAATCTTATTCTTTATAAGCCACTTTCTACTTGCCTCAAAATCGTTTTTAAGACCTTCTGGTATTATATCCATAAAGAAATCTATAGATATAACAGCGTCCATACTTCCTTCCTCATTGACAAGCTTAAGTTCGTTTCCATCATTAATTGTAGGAGAAAGTTGGTCGTCACCTAATATAGTCGGTTTACCTTCCATACTCCAGACAGATCTTTGATAAAAAGCATTTCCTTTTACATTAATGTCTACTATCTTTTTGTTTAGCTTTGCTACAAGTATACTCTGTATCCAATCGATAGAGGACATTGCTTCAAGATTAACTTTAAAATGTTTCTTTCCATCATTATCGACCTCTACTTGAATGCCATCAATCAAATTTTCATCAGCATCACGTGATTCTAATTCTTCTTCTAGGAATCTACTAAACTTTTCGATGTCTAATTCTCCAGAATCGTCAAACATCTCACGCTCGAGTTCTTCCATTCCGTACGTAGACAAATTATTGATCTCACGCATTATTTCTCGCAATAAATCTCTACCACGTAAAGTCTTTCCATCTGGAGTAGTATACTCTTTATTTTGTATAAGACTAGTAAGCGCAACTTTCGTCATCTGTGTACCCATTTGAGCAAATTGCTTTTCATGAGGATCTGTATTCAACTGTTTACGTATGAATTTATATTCTTGATCATATGTATCAAACTAGAATGCTTCAAATGCCTCCTTGTCGTTAAGTAGTTTCTCTGTCAATTCTGCAGGAGATTGAGAACCTATCTTAACGGCACTATGCATCATTAGCATATCTATGTGTTGAGATTCCATTTTACTAAGTATTTGTTGAGTATATCCGGTGGCCATTTGCTTGAATAGTGGGAATAATGCAAACTTATTATAGTACTGTATTTTTATATCTCCTACAGGTCTATATCCATATGCACTGTATTTTTGTGCACCAAGCATTGCTTCGTATATAACTTTAAATGCCTACTTATTACTAAGAATATTGCTTTTTCGCTTACCCTCTAGATATTCAAAGGCCTCTCTTACAGGTTGTGTATACTTTCCAAGTTGACGTAATAAGTTTTTAGCCATTTTTGGTGTTATAAATGCAGCACCGTCTGCCACATTTATCTAAGCTCTGCCTTTTTTATCAAGTCCAAATGAAGATGCTTCGTCTTCACCACGCTTTTTTGCTACATTAAATAAAGTAATCTAACCAGCAGACTCAAAATCATTCTTGATTTCATCAAGAGACATCTCATTTACACCATTTTTTCCATATATCCTATCTGCAAGTTTGTCTAATTCATCTTGATCAACTATATCCTTAGACTTATATTCATAATAAATTTGACGTATTTCTGCATCTTGGAACAAAGAATTAAGCATATCCAATTGGTTAGATACAACCATTTGATCTTCTACTTCTGCGCATTTATATTTGCTACGTATTCCAACCATATATGGCCTATTTCTTTCTCCAGTAGAGCCAAGACCACCAAGACGCTTAGTTTGATCGCTATGTCTATCTACAAGACGTTTTACGCCATTTACAATGTCATATACCCATTTATATGATATCGGATTTCCAGTATATAAACGTTCTATTTCTTCTTCTGAGATAATACCTCTTAAATATACATCCCACATATAAGCAAGTACAGCCTAACTTCGTGCTTTTGCTGCATTTTCTATTGTTATATTAGATCCACTTGGAGTTAATTCAGCTTCATATTTAGCTTGAAGCTTATCTATACATACACTGTCGAATGCGACGTTTTTATATGTATAAAGTCTTCCTAACTTCTCAACACCTTCGTTGTCGTTTACAATTGCTCCACAATGTTCTGCTAAAGCTAAGTCATCGTAAAAACCTTCTTCCAGTGTTAATGCCATCATTTCTGCGCGTTGCTTGTCAGTAACATGATCTCCAAAGAATAAATCATCTGCTTTTTGTAAATAATACAACGGATCTTTATCGCCAGTTAAATGTAACCATCCGATACTTCCATCGTCTTTTCTATACGCAATCTTCGTCAAAGAACCAAAGCGCATTCTATTATCACTAACACGCTCTATCTTTTTCAATATATTAAGAATAGATTTATCCTTTTCTTCATTTCGTTCTATTTCTCGTGCTATGGCATTTCTTTCACAAAAAGCATATTCGATCATCTGTCTGATCTATAAATCATATGGATTTACGCTTATGTGTAATTCACCGCCAACTTCTGTTACATGTAACAAATCGGAAGTCTATGTGTTTGTAATATTATGATAATCGATACCAGGAGTTTTTATTCCATCCAAAAAGAACCATGTTGATTTATCACTCAACGTAGGAAATACAATTCTACCTGCAGCAAGCATACCGCATTTACCTACAAAATCTTCACGCTCAGACGTCTTAGTATATTTTACACCTCCTTGATAATCGCTATCAAGTCTAGCACCATTGTATGTCTACAATTTAAGTTTAAACTTATCTCCTGTAGCAATATACTTCATTATAAGAGATCCTATCCTTTGAATACGGCCTGCAACTTTTCTAGTTGACCAACAGTAATTCCACTTAGATGAATCTTTAAGAATTTTACTTCCAGTAAAACTATCATTTTCCTTATCATACCCACCTTCATTGATATCTTCAGTCATATCATATGCAGTGTGTCTCTGTGCCATTGTGTAATTCTTAGTACCTTCTGGACCATTTGTCATAAGGTCTGTAGATGTTTTGTTATATCTGCTGACAGCTTGCGCACACCATTTTATAAAAGAGTTGTCTGAATAAATATTTGTTCCAGACGCGAATTCCCTACTTCTGCCTTCAATTACTTCTTTCTTACCGGTCATCAATATATCGTTAATTTTTTCTTGATTTCCTTTAAGTAATGTTTGGCACAATGAATTTCCATTTTTATTATATACGACAGATTCTATGAACTTCTAAAATGACAGATCTTGTTTAGCACTTGTGATTAGATATCCAAATGCCTTCTAAATAGATATTCCATTGCCGATAGTATCAAAATGTTCTCTTAGAGCCATTTCTAATGCAGGCTTTTGGATATCTATACCCAAGATATTCAAGCTGTTTATAAATTGCTGTTCGATATATATAAAATCATCTTTGCTATTTTTATCGACATCTCTTTCTCCGATTTTATGTGTTTTTGCGACAGTTGTATACAATTTGTATATTTCACCCAATGTATCTTGCGCTTGTTTTAACAAAACTCTACCAGTTTCTTCTTCACCATTTTTAACAAACTTTATATTTCCATTTTTGTTCATGAAGAATATTCCGCTAACTCCAGTTCTAAATTGTGCGAACCATTGCTTAGGGAACATACTTGCCGCATAACCACTATCTGAAGATTTAATACTGCTTGTATATTTACCATCCACTGGCTGTCCGTCCTCATCGTGTACTTGAGAGAATACTACTTGCATAAAATCAAGTTTCTAACATGATACGAAATTAAATAACTGAGTAGCTAATGCTTCACTACTTGTGGAATCTACATCGTAATCATATTCACTGATTACATTTCCGCTGTCTTTTCCATCTTTATCTGCTGATGTGAAATAAATTCCGTCTTCTCCATTATGCTAGAAATATGAGTTTTTCTTTAATGGTTCTCCATCTTTGCCAATCAGTATATACTTACCATCATCGTGTTTTTTAATAGAGTTATTTAGCAAAGCATTTAGCTTATGCTCAAGTCTATAAAATACAGGTTCAGTTTCTGCTAATTCATGAAGTTTCTACAATAGATCTTCTGCAGACTTACAATCGTGACATGCAGATAACAATAGATTCTTAACCTGGTTTCTAGGTACATATCCTGTAAAGCCTAATATTCCTCTATTGTTTGGTATCATTACTCTACTACCATCTTTATTCATTGTAGATTTTACTCTGCCAACTTTAACGTCTTCTTCAGTAGCAAATCTTTCGTCTGGAATAGTACTTAACATAAATCTTACTGCAGCAGTTGTGTCTTCAGAACGATCGTGCGTGTAAAAAGCATCATCATGTGCCGCTATTTCTTGACCTATATATGAACTATTCTCATCATCTGCTACATCGTTTTCATCATCTTCTTGTTTCTGTAGTCTGTCTAATTGAGAATCGATTCCGAGAACCTATAAACGTCTATTTATTTTCTGTTCGATTATATCCCAATTATTCTTATCGAATAACTGAGCGAACATTTTTTGAGATTGATTTAAGTCTTCAAATTTACGCTTATTTTCCTGTTCACGTATAAGAATAAGGATTTGTTTCTTTAGTTCGTTTATATCACCCTTTTCTACTTTAGCTGCAGCCTATCTTGTTAACTCTGCTATTTCCTATGATCCGTAATTTGTCTTATAGTACTATATAGCATCTTGTACAGTCATACCGTCATTTATATATTCTCCAGTTAAGACTCTAAAGAACGCAGAATGTTCAGTACTTTCCTTTCCGTGAAATAATTTTTGCATTGAGCTTAAATCAGTAACAATTCTTGCTGCATTTGATGCAGTCATATCTATACTATATCCCTGAATGATTGTAGATACTATATGATCAAGAGCTTCTTCGAACATCTGCATTCCACCAAATGCAGGAAATTCAGACAAATCTATATGAACTCTTTCAGATGTACGTTTACCATCTTCATCAGTGTGGTAACGTTTTCCGCTGATGGTAAGATACATTTGCCCATTAAAATCATTGACAAAACGTTCAATATTAGCTTGTTTAGGTTTAATGTGTCTAAATATTCCAGAATTGGCCATAATAAATAACATAGCGAATTTACGGTCTCCTAACGCACGAAGTGCTTGTATATATTCTTTTATTTCATTGAATATCTTACTAACTTTCCAAAAGTTATTCCACTTAATGCTTATATGTTCTCTGTCAATCATAAACATTCTAAACATTTCTGCCAATCCTTCAGCTACATCACGTTCTGTAAGCTTTCGTCCATGTGATTTTTCAAAGGCCGCTCCGTAATGTTCAGCATATCTCTAGTAAATCTTTTTACGTCGTTTTTCTCCTACAAGTAATTCAAGTATTCTATGGAATGCTTCATGATATTGAGCACCTTCTGGAGCATGCTTACTTAATGTGATGGTATCTGTTGATATCATACCGGCTACTCTTGCTCCATTGGATAACGTTGAAAGTTCATGCTCTACGAATATTAGTGGAACATTGCCTACAAGACGCTTTGTTTCTTTTTCAACAAACCTCTATTGTTCTTCAGTTAATCTACTATTTGCCAATTGATCAGTGACCATAAGCATACCAGGAGCACCATCATCAAATAGATTACCGTCCATCCAAGACGACCCATTACTAGCATCATCCAATGCTTGATCAATACTAGCATCATCCCAACCGTCATCGATTTTACGTTTATTTGGTTCTTGCTCAGTCTATTCGCCTTCTTTAGTCTGCTGTTCTTGACTTTTTTCTGGCTTATGTTCTGGCTTTATTACAGATTTTTCTTCAACTTTTGTTTCTTGTTGAACTCCAACCTATCCTCCATCTGATGCTGGTTTAGCATCGTCTTCTGCTTTTTTCTTTTCAGCTTCATCGGATGTTTTTTCTAATTCTGTTATGGAAATCAGAGGATTTTGTAATGATTCTGCATTAGTTCTAGCGTACCCATGCTTTATCATCCATCCTGCAAAATCAAGACCTTGCTCATAATCATCTCGTGTGATTTCAAAATCTCCAAATTTGATTCTAGTTATATTATAATCGGTATTTTCAAATATACGACACACGCTGCCAAAGAACCCATTTTGGTCGTTTAGTTTAGAGCGCATTATACCAGCTTGATTTATATGCATGTCGACCAATGCTAATATGCGTCTAAGTCTTGCTAAATCTCCAGCATCAGTAATATCTAAAACGATTGTCGGTCTTGTTAGTAGTTTTGTCTTAGGATCTACAACAGGAGCCTACTCCATATCTGTTATCAAAATCATACTTCGATTTTGCGTCTTCTAATCCGCTCCTACTGCATATTGAAATATAAAATCGTGTCCAGCAAAACTTGCCTATCTACCAAAACGAGTTATCATTTTTAGTATCTGCTGGCAGCTTATTCGTGACATCTCATTTGATACTTCACCTTTATCGTCATATATATGTATTCCGTTGAATATAGTATCAGTGTTCTGATCATTTGCACTCGCAATCTACTGCAAACAATTTACAATTAAATCAACGTCATTAGTTTCAAATTTTTTACCTCTAAGTGTTATATACACAACACGCATTGGTGCATCTACTGGGTCTTCATCGTACTTAAACTTATATAAGAATACTACACTACCTGCTGGCATATGTTCATCTTGAGTAAGCTCATTTCCTGGCAGAGGAGTATATCCCTTCGGTAACGGTTTACCATTTTCGTCCAATTTATTTGTATCACCTATAGTAGATCTATTCGTGTCACTGATTTCAAATATTTCACCGTTTTTACCAACAACTCCAAGCAAACTATCTTCTCCATTGAGCAATTTAGTAAGTGTAGACTCGCCAACTATAAATTGTGTATCCATTAACGAATGGTTGTTTTCGGAATACACCAATTGTCCATTGGTACGTTTAACATTTTTAGCTACGATATATTCACCGGGCTTCAATGAATTAAACAATGATCTGTATTGACGAATTAAATTTCTAGCCATTATACTGTAATTACTTGGATCAGATTGTACGTCCGAGTTACTTCCAGGTTCATTACCTAATTCATTGCCCAAACGTATTCGCATAGATTTGCTAAATTTAATGACCTTACTGCCCTTTGGAGCATATGTGATAGTTACATTAAACGTTCCGTCGTCGTTTCTATATATTTTAAACTGTGAATTAACTATAAAATCTGATTTTATTATTGATTCCAGATAATGAGGAATAGTCTTTAAGAAATCAATAGTGGAATGAAGATTGTTAAATTGATACCAATGCTATTTTCCAGCTTCAGGAACAATTTCAGTCTGGCTATCTTCCCAGTTTTTATCAAGTAAGTGTTTGTCCTAATTATTTAAACTATCTGGAGATGGAGAACTATCTGTTGAAGATTTATATTCTTCAAGTTCCTGATCAAACTGTTCACCAATTGAAACTATATTTTGTTTTAATAAATCATATTCCTGTAATATAGATGCATGACTATCATCAGATACTAAATTATTTATGTGATTAATAAACTAGTTTGCAAGCTTTATAAAATCCCGCATTTTATTTTCAAGATCGGCAGAAACCCAATGATAAATATCTACATAATCTAATATATCTTGATACTACTAAATACTACTCTATAAGTCATCACAACATTTCTAATAATATTCACGATGATTTGTAGCACTATCGTCGCTCTATAAGTAATTATCTAATGCAGAGAATTCATCTTCAACTATAGTTCCATTTAGATTAACAATACCCTATGATTGTACAGTACTCATGTGGTCAACATCATTGCCGGCGTTGTCATAATCTACATAAAATGGCAATATTTCAAGAGATGTTACTTTTACTCCAGTTTGTTCTTGAATCATAAGCCTATACATATGAAGCTATCTAGCATATTGCTGCGCATAATTACGTTGATATCCTGCACCAAGATTTTCATCAAAAAATGGCAATTGCGTTCTCACTTCCGCGCCTTCCGGAGCCTCCATACCGTCCTGTATGTTTTGCCATACTTCCTCTCCTGTTATAGGATTTTTAGATTTAAATTGTCTTGTTGGTTTAAACCTACGGCTATTTTTAGTAGTCTTAAAATCAAGTACGCGTATATTACCTTCTCTATCAATAGCTATTAAGTCTGTTTCACCAGCTACTCTTTGGTGATTCGGTAGTGTAAAATACCATGTATATGGAGTCGTATCTACAACCCATCCTCGTTTTACAAACTCTGCCTATATTTTTTCAAATTCTTTAACTGTGTCTTTAAATATAGCATCAGTCATTTTGTATTCAGGCTTATTTGTAAGATCTTCTCCAGCAAAAAACGCTCTACCTATTTCATCGACAATCTGCCCTGCAATTACAGCTGGTCCTGGTACTTTATTAGTTACAATTTCAGATATAGCATAAATAGTGTTATCAATTTCGCTATCAGATAACATTTGCTGTTTCGTATACATTTCCAGATTGATGCTGTACCGTTTATACTCAAAAGAATCTTTTCCGTAAGTATCTGCAAGGTTTTGATTGTATTCATTCTGTAATGCGCGTATTTCATTTTTTATATCCTAGGATTTACGCAATCGCTATTCTGCGATCTTTTGATCAACACTTCGAGATATGTCGCCTACAAACTAGGGGCCTATTATGCCGTGTACACGTATAAATGACATGAATACATGTCCAACTTTAATAAAGTAGTTAAATGCAGTTACTACTTTATTTCCGTCTTTATCAGACTTGACTAATGACTTATCTTCTTCCTACTTCTTCTTAAGTTTGTCTAATACCTCCTACTATTGCTCATTCGGAGTTACTCGAGTTTCTTTCGGTTGTTCAGACGGCTGTTCAATCTAATCTACATACTGCTGCAGCTAGTCTTCTCCGGCAGCTAATGCATCTATGTTTCCACCATCTCTACGTTCAAGGTCATATACAAAATTCCCGTCCGCACCTCGAATACCTAAAATTTTGTAAACCTATCCTCCGTATATAACTTTATCTCCAGTTTTGTATTTTGGGGTATTATCTGTAGCGTCGTTAGCAAGTAATGATATATCTTCAGTATTTACAGAATAAGTGTTTCCATCAGCAGTCTATACAAATACATGATTGTCTTCTGGTGCTATATTAATTGGGCGAATTACTTTTCCTACATACTATTCACCATTATATATAAATCGTACAGTCTTACCTTCTAATTGATCTGTAGAAGAAGCTGGTTTTTGCTCAGCTGATTCACTTGGCTGTTGCTATGCCTATTGTGTACCATTATTTGGCTATTCGATTAAAAGCGATGTAGATTCTCCAGTTTGCGTAGATTTATCTGCATTTTGATCCTAAGTTTCACTTGTAGTCTATTCTGATGTCGTAGCAGTAGATGGTTTTGTATTTTGTGTCTACTTATTACGCTCGCGTGCAGTCTCACGTTCTGTTAGAGAATCGTGATATTCCATTTTACTAAACTGAAGATCTTCAGAATCGATTTTTCCGCTATTCGGATGATATCTACGTTTTGTCCAAGTTTCAGTACCATCTTTTTGTTTTTTACGATGTGTAATATACCAGTGACCGTCATTACCCACAAATATGTCGTTGTCTTTAACTTCTCTTACTGCAGCGTCTTCAATTCTACGAATAGAATTTACGTAATCTTCTTCAAGAATACGATTTATATTTTTATCAGTCTGAAGTTTATTATCATACATTTTAAGTTGATGATTCGGCATCTGCAGAAGGTCATTTAGCATATGTTGTTGTAACAATGCGTCATATTCTTGCATATGTCGTTGACGATATAGTCGCGCGATTCCATCAAATTGGTTGTCGCCATTAGATAAATAAACATCATTGTAATCAGTATCTTCTCTAATATTGCCATCTAATAAATCTTTTATTGTAAAATTACTTATATCAATACTTTGTGACTAAAGTGCTGGCTGTAATAATTGTATTAAAGTATTTCCGACTTCTGTATTATTGAGAGCCTTGAGTACATCTTCTTTATTTTCAACACGTATTCCATGTTTTTCTAATGCCTTTTTTAGCATATTTGACTACATCTTGAAATGATTTGACAAAGAGTGTTCTTTGCCCATCTAATGTTCAAGTCTGCTGTAGTCATCATACAACTGATAAAGTGCGTATAAAGATGCTAACGCTTTTGCATCATCTTCTCTCGTATCGCGATCAACATTTTGATCAACATCATCTTCATAGTAATTATCGTCCGGCTCAATATGTGTACCAAACATCTTCTGTATCTCGGCATCAGTCTCCATCAACTATTGATATGACTCATTTCTACTATTAAGCCGATAATTCAATAACGAAACGAGCTTAGCATAATTTCTCTGACTAGAGCCACTCTTATAAAATGCATGTGGATTTATTCCAGCTCTTTGCGCTATTACATACATCTGTTCAGAATGAGCAAGATCGTAGATATCTTCACATGTTTTATACAGATCGTCTATTAATTCTCTAGGTATGGCATCTTCATCTTCTTCAAGTAAAGTTTCTCCGCGAGCTCTACGGTATGCATTTTCTCTGTCAGTAGCTCTATCGTGAGTGCCTACAATTCTTGCAAAATCTATAAACCGTTGTCTTGTGGTCTATTTATCTTCCATCATTGCTAATTTTGCAAGCAATTCTCCCTAAATTAGCTGAGTATCTGTAGTACGTTTTAATATATCTAGATTGTTTTGTATAATATCAATAGCCTTAACATCTGATCTAATTTTACTTGCCGACGTCATTAAAGATATTGATGGCTGTAATCCAAATAACGTCAATAAAGGAGTAGCATTCATTGATGGAACTACATCTGCATCTGTATAGTAAGCAGGATCATTCTAGTTAATCCAATACCATACAGCTTTACCTCCAGTAATAATATCATCAAATGCGCGTTTTGCTAATCCGACATTAGACTATTGATCATATCCCCAATCACTATCTTTTGCTTTTTGGGCATTTAATCCTTGTACACCTTCTTGCGTCATTTCTGATGCAGTATTGATACCCATACGCATTCCTACATTTGCGACACCTTTCGTTATAGCAGCAGCTTTCAGATATCTGCTAGGAACTGTTGTTGCAAATTGACGAACTCTATTAAATGCTCTAGCTATACCGCTTTCTCTTCCTATCCACTTTGCACCTTTTTCAGTATATCTAAGCGGTGCTGAAAGTGCATGTCCAACTTTTGCTGCGCCGTTTTTAGCTTTTATTAGTCCTGTAGTTAATGCACGTCCTGCCTCAGACTCAAGGGCTTTTTTAGCAGCTCCGTGAACTCCTTCTTTAAATCCAGCGAACTTTAATCCAGCTGCTGTTTTTCCGAATTTCATTCTTGCCAATCTTCCAGCTGCTACTACTTTTGATCCTAATGCCAATTTTTCAATCGGCTCTAGACGAAGAGTTGTTGCTAATGTTCCAACTAAAGCATCAGTAGAGTTTACAGGTTCGTTTGCATAGAAAAGGTTATTTGTTCCTACAACTGCATCTCTATGTAGCATTGTTATTTCTGGATTTGTAGAATGCCACATTCCATTACAATACATTTCAAGTATGCGCTGTTCGGTTTGCTCTTTATCGCCAAGTTTTTGTAAGTCCTTAATTTCTCCAAACTTACTCATTCTAGACAAGCCTTCTTTTATGAATTCATCATACAAGTTGTTGTTTATTAAAAAAGACCTCATCTAATCTGTAACCAGTGTACCTGCTTCAATGTTATTTTCTTCATTAGAAGCAGCTTTTTGCGCATTGTATCCGATACCGATAGTAGTGGCTTGTGTAAGTAATTTTGCTCCTACCAGTTTTCCAAAACCATATGTACCGCCGACAAGTGCAGATCCTGTACTTATTGCGCTTTTCCACCAAGATGAATTTGAACCACCAGCTATTCCTGACCAACCAAAAGCAGCCATTTTAATTGGATTTTTCCACGAATACTGTGAATATTGCAATGCTTCTGCCTCAGCTTTGTAATAATCGTCTACTTTAGCGCGGGCTTTTAATATATTATCACCTGTAACCCAATCTTGAATATCTTTCAGATCAGTGGTATAATCATCCTACCAACCTTTAATTCTGTCTTCAGCAGCTGCATTGAAATTATTAAGCAAAGTACGTATTTTTTTAATACTTCTGTTGGTAGAATCAATCCATCCTTGATTGTATTCACGTGATTGCATTTTTTTAGCTAAGTCATCTGCCATTCCTCCTAATCCATTCAGATAATTTCTAATGCCGCCGATATCCAAATCTAATTTTGAATCTATTGCTTGTGAAATAAACCCCATTGGGCCTCCTGCAGACCATGTAGATAAGTTATTAAGGCTATTTCTCCATTCTGGATGCTCATTCAATGCTTGACGTATCTTTTGGTTTTCTTCAAGTAGTAAATTAAGCTTAGTCTTAGTGAGATGTAGTACGCCAGAATCAAGATGCGCATCATGACTTCCATATCCTGTAGCTAATTGTAGTTTTTGTATTTCTGCCAAATTATTAGCATATTTTTCTGTAAGTGTAAGGTATTTATCAACATCATTTGCCAAACCTTGTAACTCTTTAGCTCTAGAAACCTTACCTGTACTAATCTACGCTTGATTTTCGTTTGTTTTTATAATAAAATCCGACGCAAAACTTTTACCGTATGCAGAATTTACTGCTCCAAGAAAACTCATTGTGGTATTATACATACCACCAGTCCCTTGTACACCCATAGCATTGTAAGCATCTCCACTAATATCTTGTCCGTAATAATCATTAGGTTTAATTTTTTCAAGGTCTGACGCCTTCTTCTCTGCAGCTTTCTACTGTATCTAATACTATTTATCGAAATCTTCCAATGCCGCTTTTAGGTAATCTGGATCATTCATTAATCGATAGTTATGGATCTCTAAATATTCTTTATCTGTTAAAGCTTTATTTTTATTAAGTTTTCCAAACGTACGATTTTCAAGTAAACGTCTATTCAGCCTTTCTACTGTACTCTCATGTTTTTTTGAATCAAGTATTTTTTGTAACTCATTGTCAAGATATCCTTGCGCAGCTTTGGTAGCTGGAAAAAGCTGCGCAGTACCAGTTTTGTCTTTTTTGGCTCTACGATTTGTTCTTTCAGCCCACGCTGCATATTCAGGCGACATTGGATCTGGAGAGATAGCGTCGTAGAAAGCATACGGATCTGCAGTTTTACTACTGTATTCCTGCGGAGACATTGTGCTGTATGCATTAGCCGGCTATGTTGGAGTAGGATTTTGCTGAGCCTATTTAGCTGGTGCATTTGAATTAGTCGGTTTTAATGTGTTATCCTACTCCTCTAATTCTTTTTTCTTTCGTTCATTTTCAGCTTCGATCTATAATTCCAGAGCTCTTTTTTCTTGCTCTAAAGCAACATTGTTGCCCATTACTTCTCGAAATTGTTTAAACGAAAAATGATTTTTATCCTTTTTTGCCATAACTATTAATTTATTCTAGCGTCTTCAGTTGTTCTGCTCGCTTTATCGTTAAATAACTTACCAATATTTACATCCATAGATTCAGTTTCTGGAGCGGACCTATCGTCATAATTCGGGTTTATAATGAAATCTTTATTTTTTACATCTACAGAGCTTCCTTGAGTGGTTATATGAGTATCGTACCAATATGTATCTCTTGTACGATTCCATTTTCCAGATTTCTTTATTGCTTCATTACCATTAGCGTTCATCACATCTTCATCGCTCTTTTTATACCAAACTTGTGTTTCAGCAAATGTTCTAACTTTACCGTCTTTACATAACGTAGTCAATATTTTTCCGGTAGGCCTCATTTTATAATCATAATTATTGAAATCAACACTCTTATTTTGTGACAATACGGTGGTTTCGCCGGAATTGAGTTTAACTCTGGCCGTTCCGTACATATGGTTAGATACAGCTTTTGCAGAATATAATCTATTACCCATTGCGTTAGACAAAGAAACTGTATTATCTGGACCGACATTTAAACCTAACGATTTTGATACATTTGACGCTAAATCAAAGGTACTCATATTACGTAAAAATTGAGTTCTAGTGTTAAATCTATTTGCATGTACTTTCTTTCTCTAAGCGGTTTTGATATCTAATGTCAACTATTTCATATTATCCGTTTTACCAGAATTAATATCTTGCAATAACGATTTCTTTATATCATTTACACTTCTTCCACTAATATGTGCGAATCCTGCAAACATATTCTCAGATATGTGCGAATGTCCTTCACTGCCACTACCGTCACCGTTTCTATATTTTGCAGCTTCTCTAGCATTTATTTCAGCCATTGTGAGCGCATGTTCATATTTTTTGAGTGCAAACGGATCTACTTCATATTTATCGGGAGATAAATAACGCATGTTCGCGTCAGCTATACGTCTATCTAATATATCATATGCTTTATTAATAAGCTCTTCTTTAGACGCATTCGGATTTTGTTTTGCAGCTTGTTCTTGTGCCAACTTCCACTCGAATGCACCTCTTGGAGTATTGATGAAATCTTGAGCGTTTGATTTTGCAGCGTTCAACAGATCATTATAATCATATGAATATCTTCTCTGTCCATTTTTCATGCCTTTGTACAACGGCTGACGTCCTTTGTATATATAGTCCGTAACCTCTCCTAATCCCTAGAATGGACTAAATGTGCTATTGTATACACCGTCTTTAAGTGTATCCCAATCTTTAAAGCTAGCTCTACCGGCTTGCTGATCTAAGAAATCTTGATAAGCTTGACTATATAAACCTTTAGATTCAAGTTCGGCTTTAACCTTCAACGCATTTAATCCTTGCAATGCAGATGCTTTCAATTTAGCAAGTTGCCCACCAGGAGCTGCTGCTATAGTCTATGCAATCCTAGCTCTACCTTCTTGGCTACGTATCATGTCTGGGCCGTAATTCTATAATAAATTACGTATTGGTTCATTTACTAGTTGATCCCAGTTCTCGTTATCTTTCTCATATGGACTATAGAATTCGCCATATTTACTATTATATTCTTTTAAATCCTATGCAGCTTGCATATAATCTTGGCGCACAGCATTTGCATAATTCTACTGTGCTGCCAAGAATAATTGTGCAGTTGCAGGATCAAACATGTCATCTATCTTATAGATAACAGGTTGTTCTTGTCCTAGTATATTCATTGCTATATTATTTATATAGTGCCGTATCAATCCGTGGAATTAAGTTTTGGAAATAGTATGGCTAACTATTTCTCCACTTGTTATATTGTCTAGAATAATCTGTTAGTGGATATTTCGGTGCGCTCAACTAATACATTATAGGAGTCTTCTTTTCGTACATTGGAGTACTTGTTGCCATGTATTTATACAATCTATCACCAAATGATTGTCCAAATGGATTGAAACTTATTTTAGCTTCTGTACTCGAACCATTCTTAGCTTTATTTGAACTGTTCTTAGCATTAGCAAGATCTCTATTGAAACTCCTTTCTTCCAGATCTGCTTGACGGTCATATAAGTCAATAAGTCTATTATTATAATCTTGAGCGCTTTCAAATTCTTGTTGCTGGAATAGATTCTTTCCGAGTGCTCCAAGCATATTAAGTCTACCTTGGTTAGCATTCTCCATACCAAGCAATCTACGTGCTACAGCCTCCCTATAAGCTTGCTGTTGCTGTGCAAGAGCAGTTTGTTGTCTAGCAGCATCTTTCTCACCAGCCTCCATTAGCGCTTGTGCATAAGCTTGTTTGTACTTATTATTAATATCGTTAGCTTCTCCATACAATTTGGCCATATTCATCATATAGTTGTTACCATGTGCAGCTAACATTTTAGTACGCTGTCCTGCACTAAGTCCGCCTTGTTGGTTTATATTATAGATACCTTGTCTATATGCATCACGTACCTATTGGGCTTGTTGATACGGATCAAAATGCATTTGCCCAAGTATACTCAATGCTCTATCTGCATTACTATTACGAACATAACTATTAGCAGCTTGTGGAGCTGAATTTTTATAATAGTTGTATTGGCTGTTAGGTATTCCGTATGCTCCAGCATATATTAATGGCTATAGCCAATTTAAATTAAATTTACCTTTATCATACTGAGGCATTGTGCCGTCATATATATTCTATATCTTATGTTGCATTTCTTGTCTATTTAACGGTTCTTTCGTGCTTTCTACAAGCTGCTATTGCATCAAGTCTAACTGCTTGAGATTAAGCTCTTTAGTTTTGCTGTCAGCATTTTTATTAGACTCAATTAACTTGCGTAATTTTTCATTTTTGGCATACTGCTTAGACATAGGAGCTACTTGATCTGCAAATGATTTTCCATTAGTCCAGTCTATATCGTTACCTGCAATGTAATTATTGTCGCCTTCTTGTACTGAACTATATTGATCATCTGCACGCTTTTTACCTTTGTCTATATAGGTCATCTTACCTTCATCGAAGTTTACAATAGTCTCTCCTTTGCCAACCTTAGAGTTTATCGGACCAAGACGATACCCATCTTTATCGAATACCATTCCATATCTACCTTTGCTAGGTTGGTCTATTAAGTTATAATTTACAGCTGTTTTTCCTCTATCGGCATTGTATAAAGATGTACCAGTATAAGCATCATTATCGAATTCATTTCTAAGTCCTTCTGATGCTGCTACAGATTCAGCTTGTTTATTCTGATTAGCGTAACTTGAAATCAAAGCTTCTTTTCTGCGTCGTAATTCGCGCTTGCGTCGTCTACGTCCAAATAATGACCCTATGCCACCTATGAGACCACCAATTAATCCACCACCAATGATTCCAAGCGGACCGAGCGATGTACCAAGCAACGATCCTACTGCTAGTGCAGATCCTACACCAGCTCCTGCTCCAGAAATACTATTTGATAATATTCTATTATTTTCTCCGTATTTCAGCATTCTATCGTACGCAGAAGTATCTCCGAGGTTTTTAGTAGTATAATCAACTCCATTTACAGATTGAGTGATTTCATTGTGACTTTGGTCCATCATGCCTGAAGTTGGAATACTCGGACCTTTTGCCAAACCACTTCCGAGATTATATAATCCGTATGCAGCACCTGCTGCACTTAATGCAGTTCCAGCAGTACCTCCTAAAGCTGATGTTGCTTGTTTTGTAGTCTCCTATATTGATTTCTTGGCAGCTTCCTATCCAGCCTATTGCGCTCCAGCGGTTATTGTACTCCAAGGTGCGTTATCTATTGTATTATTTACGGTCGCCTTAAATGCATTATTCATCATAGTCTTCGCAGAAGCATCCAATGATGATTTAACAGCTTCTTTACCTGCTCCCGCCATTAACGATGAATATTTTAACGCACCAGTCAATGGTTGTTTTAACACGGTAACATAAGGCATACCTGTACTTACAGCACCTTGCAATGATGGTTTATACATGCTGGCCTCTGCGGACATATCTTGTCCTTGCTATATTGAAGGAGTACCTATGTTAAAGTTATCACTTTGCTAATAACCAGATGCAGTCTGTTTTGCTGCTAAATCATATCTAGGTAGTCCGTTTCGTATTTGTTTATATTGTAATAATCTATCTCTTTTATTCATAATTAATTGTATGATTGTCTAAATTTGGTTATTATATGTGATATTGCATGATCGTTGTTATTACTATTCATCAACAGTTCTTCTATCATCCATTTACCACGTAATCTACGAATTCTATCTGCACACCTTGGTATCGGGAAGCATATATTTCCTTCTCTATTTGTATATTCATCGATCGTTCCAGCTTCATCTAAATCTGTATAGAGATTGCAGTTGAAATTATCGTAATCAGCAGTTTGTTTAGTATGACTCGAAGTAGTATTATATAATTGCGGGAAGACTATTTGCTGATTATCAAATACTTTTGTAACTGATGCATTTGGATTTACTACAAAGTTCAACCTGGCTGTATCATCATTAGTTGTTGGAGTTTCGCCATCATTACACCAACGTGTATATGCTGCAAAATTAGATCTTATCGAAATTGCATCAGTCTGATTTGTTAAATTATTATATACTGTAGCTAATTGCCCATTTAACACATCATACATAGACTACGCTATACCTAATTTGCAGTTAAATGCTAATGTCATTTCCCCGATTAAAATAGCATTATTTTTAATCGGATGAAATAATAACTCGTCGTTAATTGCGTCATACGTAATTGTAGGTACTTGAACGTTGTCAGTAATATTTATCTACATTAGCGTCTTTACATTACAACTTTCTGTAAAGTCTACTACTGACATTTTAGCACCACCATATGCGCCAGATGTAGCTTTGTATGCTGCGATACATTTATTGCCATAATCAAACCAATATATATCATTGTCGACATTTACTTTACACATATCCTGTGCCCTCATTCCAAACTTGGTACTCAAGTAATCGAATCTCTGTAATACAGTTCCCTATCCAAGTTGTATAAGGTTACTGTTTTCATCTTTGACAAGTGAGCGTTCATTAACAGATAACTTACCGAACGCTTTTGTTTGCCAGAAATATAATGTATCTTGTGCAGTAAGCATGTCAGTTAATTCTCCATATGTTGAATTAACATCTATATAATCTACAGGCTTAAATATATTCCAGCTATTTAAAAGTTCTCCATTGGTCTTTAGCTGTGAATAACATATTCTTTGAGAATAATTATTTTCCAATCGCTCAGTACTTTGTGGTGAATATAGATCATTGCTAGTTCCATTATCAGAATAAATAAGATTATACTGATGTACCGGTCTATCTTGCGAAGCTACACCCTTTATTTCACCAGCTTCAGCTTGTAAGTTAGCGTTATTTGTATTACGATAATTCATTCCATAATCGAAATACTGGTTAATAGTACTCTCCATTGGGATGTAGTGTATTGTCTACATAGATTGCAATGAACTCTTATCGTCATTAAAGTCATATGCCTTATACATACCTTCTATCTCGTATATCTGTGTATACGTATCACCAGTAAATATATTTATCTTATTGACACCATCTGATGAATACGCCTTATAATCACCGAATCCGTAATATGTATCATATTGTTTAGATGACATATCTTTGCCAGAATAATGAATAGCTGGATGTGTAATTTCACATAACAATGTACCAGGATAACTATTTAATTTAGATATTTCTTCAGGGTCTTTATAATCTATATTACTATCAGGTTCAGGATGTGAATATATTAAAGTTCCACCATAATAGGATGGAGTAGATGCGTTTTCTATAAGATTAGTCGTTATAACTTCTCCAAATACATTTTTTAGAGAATACGACACTGTAATATCTTCAAACGGTATTAAATCGTCTAATGACTATTTATCATTCGGCAATTGTACTATTAAGCACCTTGCTGCAGGCCCAATTGGTCCAATTGATGGATATGTTCTTGTTGTATGTTTGCCGGAATTATTAACGTTTGTAAACTCGACAACATTTTTCCAAAGACTAGTGGTCCATCCGAATTCATTATTTGTCCCTACAGGAATATCATATTTACTACTACAAACCCAATTCAAATAACTAGATGTTGATATATTTTTAGCGTACGATTTGTACTTCTTTACGGCATTTTCTAATACACTGCCATTTGTTACATGATTGGAAAATCCATCCTCCCAATTGAGCATTTTCACGCTAGAAATATCTTGTATTTGTTTATAATAATTGTTTTGATTTAACTTAAAGACTGTTTCTTTCGTATAAAAGACATTGTCTATATCTGCCTTGTCGTCAAAAGCCCTAAGATCTAAATTATCCCAAACCTGTGTATAATCATCGGGATTTAACATAAAAAATCTTCTAGAATATACCGTATTTGTAGAGTCTAAATACTATAATTTGTTTATTTTATTCGATTTGTCTGACTTCGAGTAACTTAATGTTTTATAATTTATATTAGTATATTTCCCAAATGTATAGTCATGTCCAACTTCTATCTATGAGTAATCACTATTTTTTCCTATTAGTGGAATAAAACTTAATGAAAAGATTTTATTTTTTTGTGCCCGATTCGATACATTTATCTATTGCTCAGTTGAATCACTATATGCGTCATCTTTTGTAAATTTTACAATTCCGTCTGTTGTAGAAGAGTACAAATATAAGGAGGGGACTAATGAAATCTAGTTTACCTTAAGTTTGTTTAAAACATTATCCACATACGTCTATATTTCAGGACAGTATATCTGATATAACATGTTATCAGAAGCACCACTTGTCATTTGTTTTGGCCATTGCGTTGTAACTGCTCCGCCATCATAATCACACGGAGTATATCCAATATACTAAGGATTGCTTATAATAAATCCAGTAGGATAATATGGAGAATATGTACCATCGACAAGTTGTTGCCTAACAGTGCTTGCTATCACAACTTGTTGTAGAGATCTAGAATATTCATTTGTACGTTGACAACGTACTATTTCGTATCCGCATATATTATTGTCAGTAGCAAATTTTTTAAACGCTTCATTTAATGTAAATTCTATACCTATCTGTTTTGTAGTATAGTTTTTGTTCAATTCAACTATATCCGGTCCAGGAATTCTAATGTCACCTATCCATACCACGTCACTTCTTGTGCCATCATTCTTATATAATATTATACCATAGCGATATACTTCACCACGTTTAAGCGACTTAATACAGCTGCTTGTAATAGCATTATTATGTGATACTTTGTCTGGTTCTGGGAAACCACAATCGGAAATAATATCCGTCTCTTTTGGTGCATTTACCTAAGATTCGTCTTTTCCGGAATATTCAAATTTGCCAGACTAATTATTATAATATATATAATCTGAATTATAAGTAATGGCTGTTTCTTCATCGGTGACTACGTTTGCCACTAATAACTTCCATGAAATGTAAACACCACTGCCACCGATATAATTATTATAATCGACCATTACATTATTAAATGGTTCATCGAATTTATGGTTTATATCAGAATATGGGTTTGAATAATCTGCTTCATTAAACATAGGATCATTTATAAAAGCAGTTATCCTAGAATCTACGTCAGTTGTTTCTTCAACACTAGTTTCTACATGATCGTAAGTAGTTGGTACGAGATATGGAATGGTATGAGCATTATGGTAAATTGGTATAAACTATATAGCCCAGAATTTCTTAAGATCATTTCTACTTAATTGGAATGTAGTAGTATCTTTAACGTTTCCAGCGAATAAATAGCCTTGATTTTGTTCAAGTAGTTTAGGTATAATGTCCTGTCCATGTATCTAAGCGAACTCTTCCACGGATATAGTCTGTAAAGTCTTACGCCCGTTATCTATAACACTAATATTTGTGCCTGTAAACTCACCGTCATATATCAGATCAATCTAAGCATTCTAATTAGGTTTTATATATTGTATTCTATATACCTGTAGCCTATCGAATTGATCTATCTTTTCATCAACTGCTATTCCTAACTATAAACCTATTGACGTAACTGTATCTTCAGCACAGCCAATTTCAGTATCACGAGAAGGATTTATGACTTGATATTTACGACTCAATGGTGCTAACTTACTAGTTACTCCATATTTCTTATAGAACCTATAAGTATATTGTACCTATGAAGCTTTAAGTTGTCCTCCTACGATTGCCTTATATGTAATAGCATGTTTTGGGAAATACCTATTTTGACTAATTAAATCTATATCAATTTCTCCTTCTGTTTTGTGGGTTGTTTCATCTATTTTATACAGACTTTTAATATAATCAGTATCCTTTACATTGATTATCATTATCTTATGCTCGCCGTCTGCAATGTATAAATTTACTACAGCATCGGTTTCATACTGTAATACTGCCGAAACATTTCGCAAGTCAACTGCATCTTCTACTTTTTCTCGAATTTTTATCTTGCACAAGAACGTCCATCTATATCTTGGTAATTCATCAGAAGCCTCTACTTTATACAAATATACGTAATTATTATGTAGCTTAATTAAGATATTAGTGTCTCCTGATGTAATTATTTTTATTATCCGCTGAGTTTTATCGTCGTCGAATTTAGGTACAATCTAAGTCGTATAAGTAATGTCTTCATTTAACGCTTTAACTGGAGTCATTACGCCGTATTTTCCATATGCAGCAATATCATTAAAGCTATTTATTTTCGACGTACCATACGGGCGTAAATTAATAGCATATATGTACTGGTTATTTTTAATAGTGTCATACGCAGAATCAGTATTCATACCACCAGTAAAAGTATTTATAAACGTATTATTCTGTTCAGTAGCCATAGTAATAATCATTATATAAAGACTGTTGTTTACCAATATTACTAAAGAATGTTTCATCACCATCCCAATCTGGTATTAACTTATTCCAGTCTCTCTTTATGTTCTGCATATCATCTGCTGTAGGCATCATAGCTTCTGCATATGCTTGATTTCTATAAAAATTCCATTGTTGCTGTAAGTAAGAATAAACAGCACCATTATTGTTCACACCTTTACCGCCGAGCTTTCCTTTAAGGTATTTTGAAAAGTTTATTTTCATTACTACATACCAATATATTGCCTCTTGATACGATGTCGTATCTGGGATAAGCGGATAGCCACGTTCATCTGTAGCGATTGCTTTATATTGTAATTTAATGTACCCATCTCGCATATTAGTAGAAATCCAACCTGGCTTAATAAAATATTCTGGTTTTTCATTAAGTCTATTGCGCAAATACTTCATTCCGTTTACTGTAGCAAACTGTGATTGAGTGGTTGGATATTTATACTTCATCTACTCGTGTTCGGGCTTAATTTCTTGCCTTTCTGCGGCTAAATTATTTGGGTCTGTAGGAAGTACGTATTCTTCTTGAGCCTTAGGTATTTGTTTGCTTTTAAACAATCCTGTAGCAGTACTCATAGGCTGCCATGGTCCATTTTCATTCTTAGAATATGCCACACCATCTAATACAATTAAATCGGCAGGCATCGGTATTTGATAGTCTTGTATTTTAAATATAGGTACGCCATCTATGCCAGACTCTCTGACTATATACTGCATAGGTGCGCCTATCTTTTCAGTAGCTTCAAATATCCATTCTCTAATATCCTCAATACGCTATCTTACCTCAGGCGAATCGAGGTCTGCCATAATCTTAGCTATGACAGCCTCACACTTAGTATACTTGTATATCATTGATATCTATATAATCTTGTTTGTTGAATATTAACTAAGCTAGTTTACGTTTATTCGCGCGTACCAAATTAAGTTGATATCTATATCTGTCTGGGAACACCCTAGGTATCTTAGACCAATATAATCTAAATTTATACCCATCTGAATGTTCATTTAAGTGATATATTCGCTTACCGTACTCTTTACTAGCTTTATAATCTACAGATAGAGACTTGCTATCATAGTTCTTAGGTCTATATTTACCAACCTATATCATACCTAACCCATAAGGCATTTTAAAGCCTTCTGAGCGCATGAATACGTGTTCTAGTATAATCTAGCACATACACTCTAATATGCGCTTATACGTAACGTAATCAACCTCTATCGGCATTCCTTTGTACATGTCTCTAAATGTAATTGATTTACTATTGTTCATCTTGTGGCCCATGCGGTTTAACACTAGCTAATGTAGCATTATTACTATCATCGCTAGGTCTATTTAACATAAACGACAGTTCGTTTTTAAGTATATTATTCTTGATTGGAGGAACTAACCATGCTGGTATCTTTACTTCATCCTCATCGATATCATCTCCATCTTCAGCATCTTCTATATCTTCGTATACAGCCATTACCCAAATATACTTAAATTTACTATCATCAGGCAATCCTTGTACGTATATATAGCCTCCGTCATAGTAAGCAGTAATAGCATTACCTGTATACTTTCTAAATGCTTGGTAATGTTTACGTACGTGATTCATGTATTGTATTATACAACCATTTTGATCATGTACGCTAAGTATACTTGATTCGTCGTTATTATATATACCTTCTAATTTTTCCTTGGTACGCTTAGTGTTGTTTGGCCAATGATCATCTTCTGTAGGATCTATTAACTCTAATGGACCTTTTTCTCTAATAAATATATCATCTATATAATCCTCAAGCAGTTCATCGTCAACAGCCTACTCCTTCTATTTATCAAGCCTGTCTTTAAGGATCATCTACTTATAAGCTCTAATCCAAACGGCTATTTGATGTCTTGACAAATCTTCACTTTCACTAATATTGTTATTGCGTACTATTAAAAGTATATCGTCTATGAATTCTCTTAGTGAAATATATGTCATAATTATTAATTGTTTGATTCAACTATTCTTACATCTTTACTTTTAAGTAAGTCGTTTGTATTTACTATATTGTATTTATACTTAGTAACTTTCTTAAAGTCCAATGTAAATAATCGTTTAAAGAAATTCTTTTTATTTTTATATTCTCTTTTAGTATATACGTATAAATATTGTTCATTCTGTAAATCTATTGCTATATTTACAGTATCATTACCTATAGTATATTTAACTTTAGTTAGAGGGTTATATAATATACTATCTGTATATATACTATCTTTAACTATAATATTACCCCCTACCCCCTTGCTGCCTATAACGTTTAATACCTAGGTTTGAGTTGCTGCAGTATGTAACTGCTTGGGTTTTATTTTTAATTCGTTACGTACACTATCTAATTTATGAAGCACAGAATCATTTGAATTCTGTAATTGTTCGACTGTAAGCTTTAATACATTAGAAGCCTACTAAGAGTCGCTAAGCAACCCCTAATAGGCTTCAATGTTGTTCTAAGCTGTTTCTAAGCTCTGTGACAGCTTTTTATTCTAATTGTGAAGAATTACTCCCCAGCACAATAAAAGTCCAACACAAAGCCCAGAAATGGCCTTAAACAGAGTCTTACGATTGTTGAACAGATACTTCAGTATTGTTTTTATCGTCATCATGTTTTTTCAATTCAATTTCTACTCCAGTATAAGCCTCCCCTTTCTTCTTTAAGAATTTACTTAAAGCTCTCCAAGGACCGTTTGGATTCAATGTATTTAAATTTTCAAGTATTGACCATATTTCAGTTAATGTTATAATAACTGTCGCGCCACCTGTCAATACAAATACGCCTTCGGTACCAAGAACTACATATTCAAGCATTCGTGCTAAACATATTATAGCGAACTCAGCTTTTATTTTATTCCATGTACCATGCCTAGTATGGTCACTAGTAATTTTGCAATGCTATTTCTTTGCAACAGCTATTCCATAGAACATATCTATAGTAGATGCAGTGAAACAACATGTGAGTAAGCCTATAATAGGAGTAAAGTAAGCAGTAATAAGTGCTCCAGCAGCAACACAAATCTTTCCTAGTATTGTGTTACCACTTATTGTATTTATAACTTCATAGATACTTGAGCACACTTTTATTATAGACTATCCTAAACTCATTGTATCGTAATATTAATTTTACCTTCCTTATAAGCTTTTTCTAATAATGGAAATAACTTGTCATACGTAATCTTTGATTCGACCACTTTACCAACAACTTTATTTTTACCTACTATTATACAACCGAGGGAGTCCTTGGCTGTGTTTCCTGTGTGTATTCTTATACCTTCATAGCCTGGCACATTCAATATGTGTGCCATTCTACGTTTAAATCTATTACTGTAATCAATGATTAATGAATATGTACCTGTAGGTATTGCTGTTTCACCGTACACTTTCTTTTTCTTTATGTCATTGATTGACATGTTTTGATTTAATCCACGATCTTTATCTTCAATTGTGTCGCAGAAATACACATTGTCAATATATAACTTGCCAATAGTATATGTTTCTTTCTTGGCTATACGTTTCAGTAATATATTCATATCATTAATCCTCCCAGCTACCATAATCACTAGTAACAGTTATTGTAATATTGTTCTTTGTAATAGGACTATATATCCAGAACGTACGATTATCATTAGTATTAACAGTACACCCATCACCTTGAGCACCAGTAACATCTCCTACAGATGCACCTGGGGATTTAAATGCTTTAAACTAAATTATCTGTTTAGGATCACCTGACAGATAATCATTGTTTACAAATATTTCAGAAGGGCCCTAAACAGTAACAGCGCCATCATAAATATATCTAATTGTATGCCATTTTCCAGAACTAACTACCTTCATTGTCGCATTTACAGCTACATCATCCTTCAATAAATATGTAACTTCTGTATTCACATCGCTATATTTATCTATTCTGTTAATTTGTCCGTTTTTACCTACAGATATAGCAGATGGGTATCCATGCACGACAACAGTAAACAATTCACTGAATTCCTCAGAAGCTATTTCTTTAGATGTGCCATCAGAGTAATGAAGATTTATATTATATACAACATCGTTATAATCCTGATCTCCAATATTAAACACTTGTTCTGTTTCAAGCGTTAATGTACTAGGAACACTTATACTTGTTATATATGGAACATCAAGGTCTATGACTGTATCAGTGTCAACATCTTGATCATCGGAAGTTAATGTAAATATAATTCCTTTATCTATAGTATACGTACGTAAGTTATCTGCACCCCATCCAGTTTGATACAATGTAAGTACAATAACTACTCTATATTCTCCTAATAGCTTCTAGTCTACAGCAGGAAAATAAGCCTCTATCTTATTCTGTTCGGCCAACAGTCTAGATGGTGCTAAATATTCTTTCTTAATGCTCATAAAAGGCGTAGAATTTACGCCAAAGCCATTGTATCCAGGAAACCAGTGAGGAGCGTCTATATTGCATGGGAATACATTGTACATTGGTTTTCCACAGTTACATATATTATATTGTGCAGGATCATATGTTTGAGGAAACGGATTAACATTGCTATCAGATTCAGGTATGAAATAACATCTCAATTGTTTGATCATCGTAGCATCAAAATCCGTTAATTCATGTAATGTAGTCTATACACGAATATCATTGCCTATTCTTATTCTTTTCATATTATTCGTGTTAAAACAATAAAAGCTAGAATGGGTAAATCCCCACCCTAGCTTTAGTGTTTGTTAATATTTAAATTAAGCAGCTTTATATGCAATCTCTTCAAGATTTACTCCAACCTTTGTAAATTCGTCTTTGAGAGCTTTGATATCTGTTTCTGCAGGTGTTTCTGCAGCAGGAACATAAATCTCAACAGTCTGCTTTGTATGACGCTGAATATCATCAGCAGCACGATATTTTGTCTCAAATTCGATAGTAATACCATCGTACTTCTTAGAAAGATTGGTAGTCATAGCAGGCTTAATGATAGGCCATGTGCAGCAGCCACGATTTAGTATACCTTCATAACCCATAGACTGTGCCTCACGGTCACGTACATTCTTAGCGCTCATAGGATCGTTATAACCCTCTTTCTTATTGATAGTAAGGCCTGTGGGGAAATACTTATTCTCAGAAGCGAAACCAGCTGCCTGAGGATTAGTATAATATACATTAGCATTGAAACGAACCTTGTTAGCTACGTTAATGGTATCTACGCTATTATCATCATCGTAAGGCATTGCGGTAAGAATAAGTTTACCTTTAGCATCGTCAGCTTCAGCAGAAGCATTAGTGCCGGCTTTTGCCTCTACACGAGCACGCTTATACTGATCTGTAATTATTGTAGCAAAAGCTTTAGCAACATCATCAGCGGTATCACCTTTCTTCGTAAGATATTCATAAGACTCCGTCCATTTACGGAAGCGAGTAGGCATGTCTTTGAAAGTCAGACGTACTACGATACGACGATTGCCCTGTGCAAATTCATTTTTATCATCAGTAAAAGCACCATTGAAATTAATAGTTATAGTATCCTCTTCAGCAAGTTTTGTATTCTTTTTGTAAGCATCTGCGAGCATAAACGTTGCAGACTTGATATAATTCTTATCAATCCAGTTAGACCACTTTACGATATTGGCGTAGGTTTCAGTTTTTGCACCATGTACGCGAAGTACATCATCTTTAACAAGACCGATGCGGAATTCATCAGAATTCTTTTCGTTCTTTTCAAATACGAACTTGCCAACATTTTCAGCAACATTCGTTTCAGTCCCTTTCAGAGTCTTAGTTTCTTCTATTACATCAGGATTGTTTGTGTCACTAACAAACACTGTATTTACATATGTAATCATAATTTATTATGTTTTAAATTTTCTACTTTCCCTATCAAATAATGCTAGACCTAACTAGCTGGGATTTCCACGTTAATTTATTACTCTTGAGTATTCACTTCATTAGAGATAGTTTGATAGCGTTGCTGCATAGGTATCTAGCTTTCTATATACATCTATGCTGCCATCTTGACTATCTCTGGCATTATTACATCTGGAAAATCGGAATACTCTTCTTTTGGATTATCCAGACTTATTTTATTTGGATTTCTAAGATAACCTAATGTGTATTTAGTTATCTTATATTTCTTATCAGTTAAGAGATCGCATCCGTTTTGTGTCTTAATACGCAATGGCCTAGCTTTATAATGACGATAATGAAAATCAGTAAGTGTGTTATTCACACGATACATAAAGCTGTCTGCAGTACATTCAAATACTGACGTGTCAAGCTCATGCCCACCATCAATCGAATCTATAACGACATCCTCATTTAGCACAAACATCATCTTTTCAGGATAAGTTACTTTGTACTTATTATACGTAGCTCGACTTTCATCTACACTACTTAAATCTAAATCGTTTGATACAAATAGATTTATTAAATCTTTAGTACGTTTCTCATTCTATTCATATGATGTAAAATGTGGTGCATTACCATTAAATCTAGTTTTACAGAATTTATAAACAGCCTGATTTAACCAATACAAAGAATCGTCGGTAGCAGGCTTATTGAGAGTATCATCTATTTGATTTATCTCTCGCTCAAATGCGGCTAATATCTATATATTTGTCATCATTCATCCTCCTATTCATCTTGTTGGTTATTCTATTGATTAGATTGTCTCTAAGGCTATTTAGAAGCTGTCTAAGGCTATGAAGCACCTCCGCGCTTATAGTTTATATACAACTAAACAGCGCCGTTTACAAGCTCATTAAAACACTCGTACGGAAGTTCACAAGCAACGCCATCGCCAAGTATAGTAAAGTTTGCCGGCATCTTGATATACCTAATGTCTATAGCTATTACTTTAGTATACTCATCTGTAATTACTTCAAACGTAGTTCCTTTTCCAGCATTCTTCATAACCAGTAATGGCCTACGAAGTATTTTACCTTTATTATAAGGATCTCGCATTATTTGTTTGTGTTGCTATGAATTTATATAATCATTGCCAACCCAAACCTAAGTTTGCGAATTCTTTTCATCATATGGTTTTGCATAAGAACCTTCTATTAAAGAAGTAGAATCAATATACATATTGAAATCATCCAACTTAAATAGATTATATTCATCAGGGGTATATTCTCCCCAAACAATAAGTGTTTTGAGATAATCATCAATGTGATTAGAAGCATTTGAATTAGGCTAAATGCGATCTTTTGTTATATATAACTCTTTAACAAACTGATTCTAATATTCGTTTAAGAACGAATAAATATCTTCAGTATCGATCTTATCAACTGTTTTAGTTGACGGAAGTATAGTTTGAACTCTGCGTTCAAATTCTATCCCCAATTGTCTTGTCTATTCTAATGTCATGCCTCTAATGATTTAGTTTGTACTACTGTTGCTAATCTAGGATCTTGTACATTTCTACAAGCAAATATTACAGCAAGGTTAATAAGTTCTTCACATACTGTATCTGATAACGGAAACTCTGTAGTATCCTAGTTTTCCTATTTTGCAAAATCAGTTGGCATCATAATTCCACGTATGTACAAATCGCTATCAGTTATTTCACCTTTTCTGCTGTCTATAAGTACATGTATACGAATTGGACTTTCTGATGATTCAGATGTAGTTTCAGGTGTCCGCTGTACGTACATTATAGGTTCCTTTAGCCAAGGTTTATTGTGAGCAGTCTCTTTAAATTTATCGGCTATTACACTAGTTAACAACTAAACTGTTTCTCTCGTCGTATCAGAGTATTCTATTGTACCTCCTAATATATAAGCAGGCAATGTATCATTATCACTGTTGTACACGTATTCAAACTCATTTTTTGCAGTACCACTACTTGCAGTAGATTGTGTGAAACCCCACGTTCTTATTAATGGTGCTATATCTGCCATAGCTTTAGAATCCATGTCCAATGCTATTTTACGAGGATTATTACCCGTAACCTTTTGAGCTATTAAAGCATACATTGCTTTATTTAAAATAGCTGCAATCTCTTCATTTGTAAGTGAAGGATATGACGAAGATACATCAGCCTTGTCATATTCAATCAAAAAATTTTTGTATATATCATTATACGTCATATCTCATTCTAAATATTACTTATTCTTAGTTTCGTTTATGATTGCAAGCTTAAGGTCTTGGTTCTTCTTGTTATCCAGATATGCAATTGCATCATTAAGTGAATCAGCAATCATCTCAGTACCATAATAGTACTGTGTATGCTGCTTACGGATAACACCTTTGGCAACAGCTTCCTCAAGTATAAATTGAGTATCCTTAGACTTGTTGTTCACCCACAAATCAAAGAACTTTTTAGGCTGCTTATCTACAAGATTAAACAATGTAGACTCAACAAGTTCATTAGACATACGCTCACCGTTAAGACCAAACAGACGCAGACACTTACGCATCTGATCGAGAGTAAGCTTACCGAATTCGATAATAGCCTCTCTACGTTGCTTATTAATCTTGTTAGCTTCAATAGCTTCAGCCTGACGATTAATCAACAGATAATCCTTACCTTCAGTAAGTTTGTCAAGTGATGTAGCTACACGTTTATGTCCACTAAGAAACTTAATTGCCAAAGCCTGACGAGGAATTGAATCATCAAGTATAAGTGTACGAGCACCTATTTTAATTACATAATTAATCCAGAAATCGCTAGTACGCGAAAGCGTACCTTTCTCATAACCTAAAGCTTTTTCAAAATATTCTTCATCTTCTGGTGTAAGACCAGTGTATCTCATCCCGGAACGAGTCCAATATGAACTAATATAATCAACACATCCTTTATATTTAAGAAGGCCTGCCCAGGGGTTTTTCTTTTTAATCTTTAATTCAACTACCATAATTTTAAATTAGTATGTTGTAATGTCGTACACCGGGGAACGCTCCCCGGCTCGAACATTATTTATCTTTTATTGTTTAATATTAAGCGCCAACTGTAGTCATGCCATTATTAATGTGCTCAGCATCATCTGCATCACAGTACATAATACCGCAAGACAGCGGATTACGGAGCATAATACCTTCCTCGCCGAGGAAGTGTACCTGATAACCATCACGGCTGTTAGAACGTACAGTATTGATGTTATTAGCGTATCCAGCAGGAGTTACTGAACCGGCAGTACACCACTGAACAAATTCACGACCCTTGCGGCAAACCTTAACAATGTTAGCCTGGCCATCACGCTGGCCGAGGTCGATAAACAAGAACGTATATGACATCAACGGTTTACCTGACAGAGGATGAAGTTTACGGAACATCTCCATGTTGTCAAATAGAGCGCAACGTTTTACAGTAAGCTCAATGCCGTTAGTCATCTTATAAGTTGTAAACTGACCACCAAGAGTAAGCTCCTGACCAGAACCGGTAATGAAGTGTGTATCAATCATCTGGAAGCTAGCTACTTTCTCTTTAAGAATACGGTCGAATTCACGGATACCCATCTCTCCTGTCAAAGCCATAAATTTACGCTCATTAGTACCAAGCAGATTATAGCACAGATCGAAAAGGAACTCCTCGAACAACTCACATGTCAGAGTTGTATAGTAACGTACGTTAGCGGGTGAAATCTGCTCAAACAGACCTGCTGAAATAGGTACAGGACGTCCGTTTGAACCCTTAAGGTTATATGTACCATCGGTATTGCGGTTAGACTTAGAGAACAGAAGAGCCTTCTCTTCACGTCTCTTCCACTCGCGAAGAGCCTTCCAATACTGATAATCTGACCACAGATAAGACTTCTTACCAGTCTCAGGATCAGTCAAAGCAATAGCAAGTACTGTAGAATAAGCATCACCGGTAATATCATAAGTAAGACGCAGAGTCATAAGATTGTTACGCATCTTAAACGGAGTCTGATAGTTGATGATATCAGCCTCATCACTGTACTCCTCATAAGCTGAACCTACGCGATCTACCTGACGACCGGGAAGCAGATATATACCAGGAATGTAAGAGTTAGCAAAACCCTCAGCTACGTAGCACTCGTATACCCAAGCGTTACCGTCCTGATAAGGCATACCCTTTACGCGTACCTGGAAGTTGATGTCGTCAAACGCAAGGATTGTACCGGGGCCGTACCATTTCTCTTCGAGAGCAATATAGATAGGAGTACCATTAAGACCAGCTGCGGTATTTTCATTTACATCTACACCGTCACACTTAGCCCACATAATATTAACTGCGTGGTCACCATCAATCATCACAGACCACTCATACTCACGATTATCAATAATCATAGTCTTGCCGAGACCACCGGTAATCATGTCAATGGCAGTAGATACGCCATCATCCTTTGTACCAAATACAAGCGAAAGCAGACCTGAAACCTGATGAGGATTTGTCAGCAAAGCGTTAGAAATCATATTCTCGTCTACCAGATCAGAAAAACGCTTACCGCGATAGAGCTGGAGACCATTAAGCAAATTGTTATTCATATAATATATTAATTGATTTTAAATTTATTGTCAAAAGAATCTTGACGCAAGATCTACGACTGATTTAGGTTTATCTTCGACATTATAGGCTGTATGATTTTTAGCCTGATGTCTTAACATTTTTCTAAGTTTTTCTGTAGCGGATGACTCTCCGTCACGTTTAGCAGTAGATACGAAGGAATCTCCCTTCATTGTAATATATGCAGTAGTAAGAAGATTATTGATAAAGTTATCCTTGTTGTTATAATCTCTTTGGAACTTTGATACTCCGTTTTGATCAACATTAAAGATATAATCAGCAAGTTTAGCTCTATCTTCTTTTGGTATCTGTACACCTCTAATGCTTGAAAGTGACTTAATTTGATTCATGCAGTCATTATAGAACTGTTTAGATTGCTCTTCTTGTTGCTGCAAATATGTGGCCTGTTGCTGTTGAGCCATTTCAAGCTCATGCTGTTTAATCTATTTGAGCCTATCGAGAGCATCAGCAGATTCTTCTTCAAGCATATCTGCGTCTTCGTAACGTGATATTTTGTTTTTGATTTGATCATCTGTATATCCACTATAACGTAGAAGTTCGCTTACAACAGCCTTCTGATTATCTTCATCTTCCATATCCATATTATCGTATGAAATAGACTGCTGTTGTTTACCATAAAAGTCTTCAAACTTACCGCCATTTTTAACATATTCATCGAGCTACTGTATTCGCTCGTCTGCGTATTGAGGTACAGAATTTTGCTGTACAACTTCACGCATGTAATTTGTCAAATCATCTACTGTTAAAGGACGATCTTCTTCTTTTATATCATCCATGTTCCAATCAAATGATTCGCCAATTGCGTCAAACAAGAGACCTACTTGTTGTGCTTCATGCACATCTTCATCAGATGGTTCTTGCACATCTTCAGTATTATCTACTGTAGTATTGGCAGGTTCCTGAACTGGTTCTTCTTTTGGTTTTCCGTCCATTCTATCAAGGACGTCCTGTGGAATCTCACTATCATCGTCATTAATATTAGACGGATTAGTGTCATCCGCACTATTATCCTCAGCAGGTTTATCTGCTGGTTTATCTTCATCCTCAACGACGTTTATAAATGAATCTTGTGTATCCACATTGGTAGTTTCAGACATATTACCTTCATTACCATATACACTATTCAATAGATCATCAAACGGCGTTGGAGTAGTATTCTTTTTTGCCATAAATTATTATAATAATTTAATTTGTTATACTTATTTTATTCACTGTTCATTCAGTGTATTAGTGTTTCCATTTACGAGCATTTAGTGCAAACTATGCTCTTTTTCTTGTCAAAGGATTCTTAGAATGACTAAGTTCCTCTGTAGTTTTACCTGTACGTTTTTTAGTAGCATTAAACTTACCACGATTAGCTGGATTTATATGTATTCCGGATTTACCGCAATCAAATGAAGCATTGTCTGTAATTACTGGATATTGTTCAGGCATTAATTTTGGGAGCTGTAACTGTGTACTAAAATTAGGAGTAGTTACTGGAATTGTAAATGTACCTAATTTTTGTGGGTCTAAATAAGGTATCGTAGCAGACTGTTGTTTTACAGGTACAGGCTACACAAATTCTGCAGAGCCTGTTTCTGGATTAGGTTGTATTCCAGTTGTCTGGTTGTAAAAACTACGTCTAACAGCGAGGTCTTGTGCTACAGCTCTATCTAAAGATTTTAATGTATTTAATTTACCTAAGTATTGTGAAGCAGCCTATCCTCTAAAATAACCCTTAGCACCTAATGCGTTTACAAATCCAGCCAGATCTTTTGCATTTATCGCATCACGATATCTATCAGTCATTAGATTTAAATAATAATCTGCAAAAGCTCTGTCAGAATCAAATTTTCTATATCTATTATTACCTGGCATTTTTATTCCGCCATAGTTATGCCACTTGGAAATACCAGATGTTCCATATCCGGATTCATGACCTATTTGGCGCATTAGATTGGCATATGCAGCATCTCTATTTTTAATACCTCTTGCTGTCAATCCTTGATAAATAAGTGGCCCCATTCTATGTACAAAACTTCCAATTTTACCTCCACCATATTCCGGCAAGTTTATCTTTACTGGATGGTCTTCCGCATGATCTAAATAATTCCAATAGTTAGCCAACTAAGACATGCTAGGCGTATATTCAACATCGGCCTCATTCCAATCATTATTTGCTATTCCGTAAGGATCGTAGTTGCTCACATTTACGTATGAGGGCTGATCAGCTATCTAATCTAGCCAAGTATAAAAATCATTTTTATTTTTCATATACAGTTTTTCATATAATTATCTATAAGATTTACAACGGCTGCAAACTTTTTGTCCTAGAGTCTACAAACTTTAATAACTAGTCATAATCTCTAGCTTGATCAAATGTAATTCCAGGTTGAACATACCCAGTTCTCTAAGTATTAAAATCTCGCCTACGCCAAAAAAGACCGTTTTTCTCCCAGTAATTAAATTCGGATGCTGGGGCACTTGCGTGTTTAGGACTTCCGTTTTCTATCAATACGACCGGAGTTTGTTTATATATAAGAGCTTTTGGGTCGTATGAACCATGATGTCCTTTTGCAAATCTAGAAGCGTTGGTACCATCTATAATATAATCGCTGTTTATGGGATTATAAAAATGTCCCGCTTGATTAGGCGGCAGTATAGTTCTATTAAGAATGGGATGTTTTGCTTGCCACTATAAAGCAGAGTTTAAAGCGTCTCTTCCTGCATCATTGAGTATTTTATATACCTATGAATACGGTACTTTAGATAGGACTCGACCTGCTCCAGAAATAGGAACTTTCGATGCACCCAAATCAAATAATAAATTAAGCTGCTTATCTCCGTAGCTATCACCAAATCCAGGATTCTTTTCATCCCACATAGGTATTCCTGTACGTAATGTACCAATCCAATTACTTGGTGTCAATGTTCTTAACACGGACATTGCTCCAGGAATTTTACTAATTGGCTCCATCACTTTACCTACAGTATTTCCTAGGGCATATTGTATACCTTCTGTTAGAGCGTACGGATTAAACGCTGATTGATACGGATATTGTTTCTTGCCTATAACTTCTACATCAGGCGTAGTAATCTCAAGATTGCGTGCATTAATTGCGCTAGGGTCTACATTAAATATACTACCGTCGTCAGTGACCACTATGTTCTTATCTCCAGTATCATATCTAGGCAAATCAATACCTCTTATATCCCAGTAACGCTCACCGTTCTTCCATCTATCATAACGTGCTTGAAAATCTTTAATATTTCTCATAATGTAGCCTCCTTATACTCTTCTTCAGAAATCTAAATAAATGTACAATTAAGTTTACCACAATAGCCCTACTTATATTTAAAACAATACGATATAGCCGCTTTATCAATACCTAACTGTCTAGAAGCTTCTCGTAAAGAAGGATAATACTTTACATCATCTGAAAATTTAACTTTTAACCAATATCCTTTTGGACGATTATTAAAATCGGCATATCTTCTTTTTGTCGACAAAGATATATTATTACTCCAAGATTTTCGTTTATCTTCAGAAACTTCATTGAATCTTGGCATATTAAACTCGCCATTTGAATATCTTTGTTTCATAGTTTCCGATTGTTTTGGCTTTTTTATGCCAGTCATCATGTTAGACCATTTTTCACGGCGTTCTTTACTCCATTTTCTACCTTTAGCCTTTTCGCTTATCTTTTTTCTAGTTTCTTCGGATAGTGTATTGCCGGAATGGTCCGCATATGGATCTATATTATATCCAAATTTTCTATCTGCGGCATGGTAGTAATCAATATATTCCTATTCTATTTTTAAGCATTGATCAGGTTCACACAGTTCGATTTCCTCTAAAACAAACGATTGTTCTCCGTATTTATTCCAAGCAGACTATAAGTGAGCATTTATATGTTTGTTAGCTCTAAGATTTCTAAGATGCTCTTTAAATCTCTACTCTATGTGAATAGAACTACCAATATATCTCTTACCATTTTACAGTATTGTAAATCTAATAAACTCCACTCATAATTACTTACTTCTGGCCGCTTCGGCATTTGTTTTGTTCTTCAATGCAGTTTTAGCTTTAAGCTGTTCTCTTTCCATAGCAGCTTTATCTTTTTGCGCTTGAAGTTGTGATTCATGTTTCATCTTATCTTTCTCAAGCTATATCTTAGCGTCTTCGATCTCTTTCTTCTATTTAGATTCGTAGCGCTTAGAGTAAGCATCTTCACGGATCTTCATCTGTGCAGTAGCATCTTTAGCTATCTCCATAGGATCTGGTATACCATTCTGATTAGCATCTTTATCTTCAGTACCACGATATGCAGAGATCTCAGCTACAGTAATCTTAGTAGCATTGTCTTGATCTATCTTATATCTATCAAGATCCATTTGAGCTTCTTGAAGCATGAGCTCTTGTTGTTTAGCTTCATTCTACATCTGTTGAAGCTGTTGCTGTGCTTGTGCTTCAGCTTGTTGCTGTTGTTGTGCTTGTTCTTCTTGACGTTTTTGCATAGCTGCAAGTTTCTGTTTAATGATATTAAAGTTATCATTAGTGAGTATTTCAGCTGCTTCAAGTAGACTAGCACCATTCTGCATAGCAGGTTGTATAAGCTGTTGGAGCTTCTGTATGTTCTCAAGGTCTTTAGAAGTATCACTTACAAATACGTCCATATCTTCATAATAGAACTTATCTGCTATGTCAAGAAATGCACGCTCTCCATTGTCAAATATGTATGATAGTTTCTTTTTGCCAGTCTGTTGCCAAGCACCTTTAGCCGTATTAAGTAACATATTTAACACATGACGTTTACATTGAGCATGTGCCCAGAATAAAGGTTCAGTAATATGTGAAGATTGTACAACAGAACGCTCAACATTACCAACAAGTTCTGAAGAACTGATAGCACCTTGGCGCTGTTCTGTAATACCAGATATAGTTCCAGCAAGTTGTTCGATCTTATCCATCAACTGAATATATTCAGATATAACATTAGACATCGTAAGATCTAATGCTGCAATCTGATTAAATGAAGCAGGCTTACTGCCGTCTCTGCCCGGAATACCCCACTACGTCTCGTAAGGATTTACGAAATTAACTCCTACACTAGAAAGATAATGCATCCAGCGTTCCGGTGTAATATTCATAGATTTAGGTATCTGCGTAATATCCATGTTGATAACTTTACCTTTGTCACGAGCGATGGCCAATTCAAGTCTATACCACAATACAATGTACATATACTGTAATGGCTTGAGTATACTTACAAGTGATCTAGGTTTACTATTAGTATTACTATATACACAACCGCAATATGGAAGTTTTTGGCTATTAGGATTGTCAATACTTACGTGTTGGTATTCAATAGGCTGTATTCCAAAATACAAATCACTACCTGCACGATATCCTTCCCATACTTCTACAACCCAGTCTGGTTCCACAGATAATTCATTACCTATCTTTTTATACGACTCATCGGCAATTTGTACCTGAGGAGTGCCTGTCTCATCCATGACTGTTACGTAAAATATCTTTTTAAAAGATTTCCAACAACAATGCCACACATTTATACAGTATCTACTTTTCTGATCAAATTCTGGATTATCGTATATATGCATCTATATTCCACCGCCGGTATCTACAGGATCACCTTCTCGCATATCACCCATTGGTTTTCCAGTGAGCATTTCATTGAGTTTATTTAGATCTTTTTCATCTAATTTGTTATAGTACCTATCATACACTTCTGCTATTGGCAGTCTCATCTTACGACAACACCAAGATCCATCCTCTATAAATTCTAGATCGGGACTTTTATCATATGAAAAATATAACGGATTAACACGTTCCATGTATGGTTCATCATTCTGAACACCTATATAGTATATCTCACTGCCGGAGATAAGTGCATCTTTCCATCCTTTTATAAATTCATTGTCTAGGTTAAGCTTTTCTCTTAAGTAGACTAGCGTATGATACGCTGTATTTTCAACAGCATCTTTATACGTACTATCCATATATTTAGCAATTTGTTCAGGAGGCATTATTTCGCCATTTTGTAATTGCTGTTGAAATTGCTATTGTTGTTCTGGATCCATTTTGGCCATTATTGCGGACATCATATATTGAATAAGCATATCCTTCTCTTTGTCCATTAAATCAGACGCAGCTTCCTAAGATGTGCGCACTACTCTAAAGTTCATGGGTCTCTTTGTTTCCTCACCAATGAGCAGGTCAATCTTAGGGCGTATGATATTAAAATCCTAAGGTGTTGCTGGGAATCCATCGTCTACTTTAAACGGATTTGTTATTCGTTTAAAATCTTTTTCATCAAAAATACTATTATATAGATTATAATAAGTCTGCAGCTCCCCGAATTGTGTATTCTATCTTCCGCCTGATACAATATTACCTTCTCCGATAATATAATTCACACAACTGTGTTGCCAATCCTCATTCTTCTTTGATAGAGGTAACTTCTGTTGCGGAAATGTTGCATTGTATAAATTATCTTCTATTCTAACCATTGTTAAAAACTAAATATCGGTATATCATCTTGTACGCTATTGTCCTAGAACCACTATGTTCCAAACAATGGCAATTCAAAGAGTTCAACCTATTTATTCTATTCTTGTGATTTGCTAACCTTCACCTAGTACAACTCTTCTCGATATATCATAACCATGCATAATGCTATCACACGGTCTACGTTCTTAACGCCATCATTTTCTATAAGTTCTTCTATTAAAGGTTCGCTATATACTCTCTCTACGTTAGGATGCCCAGGTTCATATTCCTCAAGTAACCACTCTAGGATAAGTCCTTCTCCATATGCTCTAATCTATTTAGTCATATGACATCCTTTACGTCTTTGTACCTTACTGTCCTTAAAGACCTCAGAAATAATCTTATCGGGCTAATCTGCAAGTAAGTAATCACAGTGTTTGTTTGTGAAGTACGGGTATATACCCTTACGTTCATTCTCAAATAATAATCTAGCATTATAGAACACTAATAGTTTTCTGACGTTCTCATAATACTCTTCTGCTGTATCAGGCCTACCTGAATATTCTGCTACTATTACATCATTCCAAGCTTCGCCAGCTTTTACACGTTTGAATATGAATACAGATCCTAATGAATTTGTAAATGAATCATCATGGTCATCAATTTGTTATCGTTAAGCTTTTTATCTTAACTTCTACATGTCCCCATGTAGTTCAGCATATATTATCACCAAAATGGCGTCGAGCACTCGTGGGAGAATTATATTTATTCATCTCCTATGCGTTACACTGTCTTATAGCCTTTCGCAATCTATAAGATTAGCACGGTGTTTTCTGTTCTAGACTTTCACCGTTTTTACTCGATTATACCCCGCTGATAATTAACGGGTCGCAGTTATGTGTCAAAATGTTTCTGCACATAAATGTATGTGTACCACATTCAAAATTGTATACATAACCGCTATACAACGATGATTCTATTTTTTCTATTTTGATCAGTATTTTATTATCAACGAATTTTATTTTACTTTTAGCAATTCCAGTAGTCTTAGAAAGTTCTAATACTTTTATCTTTCTGCTCCTGTATTGCGGATTTACAGCAAGAAACAAATTATCCTATCTACATACATTTATTCTATACGATTGTTTTGATATGCCACCAAACCTGTTTTTATTCTATTTCTGATGCAAAACGATCGAATTGCGTATCTTTAATGAAAACAACATATCCTGTATATCTTCCAACAATTCTAAATTAACACTTGTAAAATTGCATCTAACTTTTCCATTGTCGTAAAATACAGATCCGTCTGTATCTAAGTATCCTTGTATAAAAGCTAACTTTAGATCTTTTGGAGACTATTTAATCCATTCCGGAACTCTTTTATTATACGCATTTGTACCGAATTGTTCACATAAATAATTTGCAAGATTTTTGTATGTAAACCTACGTGTATTTTCTCTATTTTTATGTACATGCACGCATTTTCTTTTGAATAATTTGTCAATTAATTTATCATACATTTCTGCAAATTCGGTCTCGTCTTTACCTATAGATAAATATATATCGTGTGAATTTTTATTTATATTTACAAATCCGTCTCCAAGCCATAAACCTAAGAAATAATAAAAAAGTTGTTTATGTTTGTCCCCATTTGTTTCATTATTATAATATCTGTTTGGAATTTCAAGCCAATCTGTTTCGCTCAAATCTTTAGCTTTTACAAAACCTTTATTGTGTATCCATATAGGATGTTCACTAGTAAACGTAGTTGTTCTAAATGATCCATACGGCTTTATTTTAAATATAGGTTCGTTTTCTTTTCTATATAACTATTGATTATGTATTTCGACAAACTGATTATCTTTATTCAACAACTTATCGTCAAGAGTAACATCTTCGACATTTACCAATCCTCGCTACGTATAAACCTTTTCTCCAGGTGTCAAACATCCTCCAATATACAATCCAAATGGCGGATCTTTTATGGGATATTCCCATATAACTATAGATCCATGTGGTTTATCTCCTTTCTTAAGCGGATATTCAGTAATATCTCCAGACTTCTTTTCTGTAGCTATTATCTAACCATTACCATCCCAATTGAGATCTACTATATGTTTCATATTACGTAGTTTTGTATTTGTACGTATACGTGTAAGCTAATCCATCAAAAGTTTTCTTGGAAATATATTCTTACCTAACTCAAGTACAGCCTCTCTTGGTTTAATAGGACGTTCTGATATAAATCTATCTATGGACTATTGTGAAGCACCTCCGTCTTTAATCTTATTACGTTGTTCTATTAGATTCTCAATAGCTTTCTCACGAAGACTATTTCCGTCTTTATCCATATAGATATAATTTCCATCTTTGTCAAAAGATTCTAGATTACTCCATGAAGGAACAAAGAATCCACAATTAGTTTGTTCAGCATTATCATCCCATATGTTTGGAAATGCTAATACGTTATATGCTTCAGGTTTATAAAATAATTCCTTCAAACCTGTAAATGAAGCTCCCTCTGTACCACCTGTACCATAAGCTATCATTAGACCAAAAGCTACACCGTCGTCAGTTTCTACAGACGGTTGTTCTATTCGCCACGCATCTAACAAGCCGGGGAACTTACCTCCCTCCTCCCATAGTACTAATTTACCACGAGTACCACGAATACGTTCTGGATCGTTCTTAAGTGTTATTCCACTAATAGATGACATATAACCTTGTTCAGTCTATTTACCAAATTCGTCAGTTACCTTATAACCAGCTACGCGTTCCATACGAGTAGATACAAGCCTTTGTTTAGCCCATGCTGTATTCTTGTCTATAAAGTCCATGATTTGCCAAGCTTTTGTTAGCAAACCATCTCCTATTAAGAACTTTTGTTCTGATGCTACAGCAAAGTTTTTAGATCCAGGTATCAATTCATAATTACGTACCAGCATTGATGCTCCTTTGAACGAGTATCCCCTTTGGCGTGATTTAATCACCGACATGTGCTTACCTTGATCTTCTGCTTCTTCTATAGCATTGTAGTAATAGTAATCATAGTCCCAAAACCTAGGAAAGTCTAATATACGTTCACGTCTTGTACGTATGTTTCCGTTTCTATCAGTATACTTTACTTCTTCTAGTTTCATAATAGGGCTATAGTTTAGATAGAAGTAATGATATCCAGTAATATAATCACCATCTGGCGCTATATAACCGTTTAAACATCTATCTGTTTCTTGCTCCCAATATGTATTATAATCAGTAGTCCCTCTGGGAGCTAAAGTATAACATTTATGCTTCTTAAAAAATTCAGCAGCAGGACTGAATTTTATAGAATTATAAATGCGTTTATTGAAATCTACCATATTTAATTCTTATCTTCGTAAGTATTGAATAATTCTGAATCTCCAGTCTGTACGTTTACGCCAACAGATGCTTTTAATGGATGGGCATGTGTTACACTATCAGGAATACCTGCAAATATATGCACCATTATGTTATCGTCATTTTTAATACCGCCAGTACACCACGTGTGTTCTTTAAGAAATTCATCAATATTACCATTATACTAGTCATTGATAAAATCCATCATCATCTATTTTTTGAGTAATCGCTACTCATGAGCTTCTCAAAAGCAATTTTTTCAAAATTCATTATCATTCATTATCTAGGATTTTCGTAAAGACCTATTACACCTCCACCTTTAACTCTACCGGTTTCAGCCTGTTCAGCCTTTGCTTGTTTCATCGCCATATCAAGCGATTTAATTATTCCACTTATATCCTTGAGAAGTTTAGATACTTTAGTAGCACTATCTATATCTAAATCTGTCTCAGAATAACTATTCATTACACTCATAATCGCCTCTGCTGCATGTTTTGATGAAGTAAGCAAACGAGTCATCGGAGTTTCTTGAAACTCGTTAAACCGTTTTGCCAACTCCATCATCTATGCATCAGGTTTAAAATTCTCATCCTTAAAAACATCCTTAGCTACTCTCCACGTACGCTCCTTTTCTGGATATGCCTCATATGGAGTATTCCATTTATATCGCCATACTATAAATTCGATTTTCTTCAATGCTTCTTGTTTATCTTTAGCGTTATTATAGTAATCTTTAAATGGAGGTATAGCTAATTCATCAGTCTTTAGTATTATCTTATTTCCCTATATATCAAACATTATATTAGTTTAGCTAATGTGCCATGCATCATAA